>Ga0207426_1000208_pt1 | contig 140385 bp, 133 predicted proteins | sample AraplaMF_Cvi_mMS_FD_184265 | JGI IMG/M metagenome (GOLD analysis project Ga0207426, IMG submission 184265) | Arabidopsis root microbial communities from the University of North Carolina, USA - plate scrape MF_Cvi_mMS (SPAdes) (version 2) | ecosystem: Host-associated > Plants > Roots >... | reverse complement strand
CGGCGGCATCTCCAAGGCATCGATGATCCACAACGACCTGACACCCGAGATCGAGGTCGATCCGGAGACCTACGAAGTGAGGGCGAACGGCGAATTGCTGACATGCGAGCCGGCGACGGTGCTGCCAATGGCGCAACGCTACTTCCTGTTTTAGGTCCACGTCCGATGTGCGACGGACGGCCCTGATGAGAACAGGCATCCGCTGGCTGTTGCGGATCGTCTTCCTGCTTGTGCTTCTGGCGGCCTGCGGAATCTTCATTCCCAGGCCGCTGATTGCGCCGGGCAAGGCGTCGGCGGCGGTGACGCATCGGGTTCTCCTGCTGTCGGGTCCGATCCATACCGATATTGCCATTCCGCTCGACGCGGAAACGCGGGCGGCTTTCTCCTTCCTCGGCGATACCGGTTTTCCGCTTGGCCATCCGAATGCCGAATGGCTCATTATCGGCTGGGGCGGCCGTGCCTTCTATCTGGAAACGCCGACATGGGCGGAGCTGAAGCCGGTGCCGGTGCTGCGCGCGCTGACGATCGACCGTTCGGCGCTGCATGTGGACCTTGCCGGTCATATCACCGAGCCGCAGCCCACCGTTACGGCATTCGATGTCAGTGACGATCAATTGGCGCGGCTGCGCGATTTTATTTCGGAGAGCTTCGTCCGAGACGCAGGCACGGTGGTGCCGATCCCGGATGCAGGATACGGCGAGATCGACCGGTTCTTCGAGGCCAAGGGATATTTCAACGCCCTCTTCGGCTGCAACACCTGGACTGCCGCTGCCCTGCGCTCGGCCGGGCTTCGAACCGGCTTATGGAACCCGCTTCCACAAGCATTGCGATTATCTGTTTCTGTCTACAATTGAAGCAACCGCCGAGCCCGCCCACTCCTAAAGTGAATTGTGAACCGCACTCTCCATCTGGTTGTAAAAATCGCTGGGAAAACCGATGTTTTCCCCAGCTAAACCATTCTGGAACAACGGTACTGAGCAGCGTAGAAAATCGCTTTTATGTCAATTAGTTAAGTGTCTCTCTGAGCTGTTCGATTCAGGGATTGGAAAGCTGCATCCCCTGCTAGAAAAATTCTGTCCACCGAATCGTCTGAAACCGTTCGAATTTTAACGAGTCGATTAAGACACCCGCAGCAATTGGGCTCTTATCAATGCCTTGAAACGCCGGGCAGGAAGGTCGATTCTCATGAGAAACTGGATGTCGCTGCAGGCCGATTTTGGCAATTTTCAACATCGCAGAAACGTCTATGTCTTCGCGCTGAAGATGAGCTTTCTTGCCGTTGTCCTCTCCGGCGTCATCATGGTGCTGACGATACCGCCGCTTGGCTTTTTCGGCCTGTTGCCGGTGACACTCTCGCATGCGATCAGCTTCGGCGCCATTTTTTCCTGGCTCGTCGGCGGGACGGTTTCCGGCATGCTGTCGCTGGCTGCCGGTTTTGCCCTGCATGAGCTGACGCTGTCGCGGGCGGAGTTCGAAAAGCTCAGCCGCACGGACACGCTCTCCGGCCTGCTGAACCGGCGCGCCTTTACGGAGGCACTGGAAAAAACCGAGGGCAACGCTTCGCTTGTGATTTTCGATGTCGACCGCTTCAAGGCGATCAACGATCGCTTCGGCCATGCTTGCGGCGATGCCGTCATTGCCGCGGTATCAGGCATGCTCACATCTACCTTCGATGAAATTTCCATTGTCGCACGGCTGGGTGGGGAGGAGTTCGGCGTCATCGTCTCCGGCGAGCCGCTGGAGGCACGGATGGAGCGCATCGAAGGTGTCCGAGCCCGGATCGCAAGCGGCGCCATCAAGGCGGACGGGCACGACATCCGCATTACCGTTTCCGGCGGTGTGGCCGATCTCGTCGCCGAGCGCAACAAGCAGCAGGTCTATGCTTCTGCCGACCGGGCGCTCTATCTGGCCAAGGCGCTTGGGCGCAATCGCGTCGTGCACGAGCGGGAGGGTTTGCATCATGCCTGGCACGGGCTTGCGGAGAACGGCGTCGATGTCGAAGGCAGGGGGCTGGAGAGCGACAACGTGATGCAGGCTTACGGAATATAAAGATGGATCCGAGTGAAAAACCATTGGTGCTTGCATCGGGAAGAGCTATTTTGCATGGTCGTCCTCTCAGAAAACGGACATACCATGCAGCGCGTTACTTCCTATCTTCCTGCCGGAACCCCTTCCTCCCATCCGACCGCCCAGGTCAAGCTGCCGCATGACTTGCGCCATTTGCGCCGCAAGCTGCTGCATCTGGAAAATGGCGAGATGGTCATGCTCGATCTCAAGGATGCGGTGCTTTTCGCCAATGGCGATCTGTTGGTGCGTGACGACGGCGAGTTGATCGAGATCCTCGCTGCCGACGAGAAGCTCTTCGAGGTTCGCGGACGCGACCGCACGCATCTGGTGGAACTCGCCTGGCATCTCGGCAACCGGCATCTTGCTGCGCAGATCGAGGAAGACCGCATCGTCATCCTGCGCGATCATGTCATCCGCACCATGCTGCAGGGCCTCGGCGCCGTCGTTCTCGAAATCGACGAGCCGTTCCAGCCGGCGCGCGGCGCCTACCATTCTCACGGCGGGCATTCGCATGGGCATGATCACGATCTTGCCCATAATCACGGCCATGACCATGATCACGAACATGGCTACGAGCATGAGCATGAGCACCGCCACGATCGCGGTCATGATCATGACCATAGTCATGACCACGGGCGGGATCATGACCATGGACATCACGACCACAAGCACGACTGAGCCTTGATGACGAGTGATCGCGAGCTCCAGGCATTGCTGCGCCTGACGGCATGGCTCTCGCCGGCCTTTCCGATCGGCAGCTTTGCCTATTCGGGAGGGCTGGAGCGGGCAGTGTCCGACGGGCTGGTTACAGATTCGAGCTCGCTTGCGGCCTGGATCGGCACGCTGATCGGCCATGGGTCGGTCTGGAACGATGCCGTGCTTCTGGCCGAAAGTCACAGGTACCAGGCAGAGCCCCTGCGCCTTGCCGAGATTGCCGCACTTGCCGAAGCGCTTGCCGGGTCGCGCGAGCGCCATCAGGAAACGATGTTGCTCGGCGAGGCTTTTCTTGCGGCGGCGCGGGTCTGGCCGAACGAGGTGTTCGAGCGATTGCCTGACAAGGTCGCTTATCCCATTGCGGTCGGGGCGGTGACGGGCGCCCACGACATAAAGCCCGAGAAGGCGCTTGCCATCTTCCTGCATGCCTATGCATCGCAGGCGATATCGGCAGGCATCCGTCTCGGCGTTGCCGGACAGAGGAATGGCGTTGCCGTCCTTGCCGGTCTTGAAGAATGTATCGCGGAGGTCGCCCGACGGGCGGCAGCCTCGACGCTCGACGATCTGGGCTCGGCGACCGTGCAGGCCGATATTGCCAGCCTGCGCCACGAGATGCAGACGACGCGGCTGTTCCGCTCGTGACGGTGCGAAATTATCGCTGTGGCTAGAGCAATTCCAGCAAAAAGGCGCAGCGGTTTTGCGCCCGGAATTGCGTGAAAACAACGAGATAGAGCGCTTCCGTGATTCGAAGAAAAACAAGCGCTCTAAGTCATTTGACGGTGGCGCGGGCGGGCGGCTTCGCTATCATCAGCTTGGATTGGAGTAAGGCACATGAAATCAAGAAACGGACCTTTGCGTGTCGGCATCGGCGGGCCGGTCGGTTCGGGCAAGACGGCGCTGACCGAAAAGCTCTGCAAAGCGATGCGCGACGATTATTCCGTCGCCGTCGTCACCAACGACATCTATACGACCGAGGATGCCGAAGCGCTGGTGCGCATGCAGGCGCTGCCTTCCGACCGCATCGTCGGCGTCGAGACCGGCGGCTGCCCACATACCGCTATTCGCGAGGATGCGACGATCAATTTGCAGGCGATCGCCGGCCTCAACCAGCGGATCCCCGATCTCGACGTCGTCTTCATCGAATCCGGCGGCGACAATCTGGCGGCGACCTTTTCGCCCGATCTTGCCGATATCACGATCTATGTCATCTCCGTCTGCCAGGGCGAGGAAATCCCGCGCAAGGGCGGGCCTGGCATCACCCGCTCGGACCTGCTTGTCATCAACAAGAAGGACCTGGCGCCCTATGTCGGCGCCGATCTCGAGGTGATGGACCGGGATGCGACGCGGATGCGTGCGAGCCGCCCCTTCGTCTTCTCCGACATGAAGCGCGGCGACGGCGTCAGCTCGATCGTCAGCTTCCTCAGGGAGCAGGGCGGGCTCTGACGGTCAGAACGGCGAAAAAGGAATGGCAAAAATGAACGGGCCGGGAGTTTACTCCCGGCCCGTTCATTTTGTGGGTTCTTTGCCTATTCCGCCGCGAAGGGCGGCAGGCGGAGCACGTTGGTGTCGTTGCTGTTGGCGGTCTTGCGCTTGCTTTCCGGCTTTTCGATCGCGGTCAGGCGCTCCTCCAGCGAGTCGATCTCGCTGCGGTTCTCGCGGGTGACGCGGGTGAGATCCTCGCGCGACAGCGGCAGGTCCTCATTGTCCTTCCGGCCCACCAGCCGGCCGAAAGCCCAGCCGAGCAGGCGGGACAGATCGTCCATGATCAGGAAGAAGGAGGGCACGACGACGAGCGAGAGCACCGTCGAGACGATGATGCCGCCGATCACCGCGATCGCCATCGGCGCCCGGAAGGAGCCGCCTTCGCCGACACCGAGCGCGGAAGGCAGCATGCCTGCCGACATGGCGATCGAGGTCATGATGATCGGCCGGGCGCGCTTGCGGCCGGCTTCGACCATGGCTTCGACCCGGGCTATGCCCTGGTGGCGCATCTCGATGGCGAAATCCACGAGCAGGATGGCGTTCTTGGTGACGACACCCATCAGCATCAGGATACCGATCATGACGGGCATGGACAGCGGATTGCTGGTGAGGATCAGGCCGGCTGCGACGCCGCCAATGGCGAGCGGCAGTGAGAACAGGATGGTGAAGGGCTGGATCACGTCCTTGAAGAGCAGGATCAGCACCGTCAGCACCAGCAGGAGGCCCATCAACATGGCGTTGACGAAGCTCTGCTGCATCTCGGACTGGACTTTGGTGTCGCCGCTTTCGGCAAGGTGCACCGTGGCCGGAATATTGGCCTCCTTGACGATTTCACGGAACCGGGCCGAAGCCGTGTCGAGCGCCACGCCCTGCGGCAGGTCGGAACCGATCGAGACGACGCGGTAACGGTTGTTGCGCTTGATCGAGCTTACGCCCTCCGAATAGTCGATATTGGCGACGCTCGCGAGCGGAACGGTGCCGCCGCTGGCGGTCTGGATCTTCAGTGCCCGCAGCGCCGCAAGGTCGCGACGCATGTCGAGTGCCGCCTGGACACGGATCGGGATCTGGCGATCGTCGAGCGAGATCTTGGCAAGGGCCGCATCGACATCGCCGATGGTGGCGACGCGGATGGTCTCGGAGATCTGCTGCGGCGTGATGCCGAGGCGGGCGGCCTCGTCCTTGCGCGGGTAAACCTGCAGTTCCGGGCGGGGCAGGGCGCCGTCGGCGCTGACATTGGCCAGCAGCGGATCAGCGCGAAGCTTGGATTCCAGAATGCCGACGGCGTCGTTCAGGTCCTTCTCGTTCTTGGAGAGGAAGTTGAAGGAGAGGTCGCGTTCGCCGCGGTCGTTGAGCTTGAGGATATGAACGTCGGGAATGTCGCGCAACTTGGCGAAGACTTCCTTTTCGATATCCCATTGCGGACGTTCGCGGCCGTGGACTTCCACCTTCGGCAGCATCGGCCCGATGACCGGGATATGGCCGAGCCCGTCATTGACCATCTTCTTGATCAGCGATTGGTCGAGCTTGTGAAGCGCCAGCGTGATGGTGGCGCGGCGCAGTTCGAGATCCCCCTTCGGCGATGCGCCGCCGAGGACGAAGACGCTTTCGACGCCGTTGATGTCCTTGACCCGATCGTAGATCGCATCCGTCGTCTTCTCGGTATCGTCAAGCCGTGCATTGGGCGGCAGTTCGACGGAGAGAACGATGCGCGAGGCATCTTCCGGCGGCAAAAAGCTGCCGGGAACCTGCATCAGCAGCAAAACGGAGCCGACCAGGAAAGCGAAGGCGACAATCAGCGTCGCGTAACGCGTATACCAGCGCCCGGTCGTGCCGCGTATGAGACGGGTGTATCCACGCATCAGCAGGCCGTCATTGTCGTGATGGTCTTCCATGCCGTCTTCGGCGCGCATGAGATAGGCAGCCATCATCGGGGTGATGAGGCGCGCGACCATCAGCGAGAAGAAGACGGAGAAGGCGACCGTCAGGCCGAACTGGATGAAGTACTGGCCCGGAATGCCCGGCATGAAGGAAACCGGCACGAAGACGGCAATGATCGTGAAGGTGGTGGCGATGACGGCAAGGCCGATTTCATCAGCCGCCTCGATCGCCGCCCGATAGGGCGTCTTGCCCATCTTGATGTGGCGGGCGATGTTTTCGATTTCGACGATCGCATCGTCGACGAGAATACCGGTCGCGAGCGTCAAAGCAAGGAAGCTGACGAGGTTCAGCGAGAAGCCCATCATGTCCATGATCCAGAAGGTCGGGATCGCAGACAGCGGAAGGGCGATTGCCGAAATCAGCGTCGCGCGCCAGTTCCTCAGGAACAGGAAGACGACGATGACGGCGAGCAGCGCGCCTTCGAGCAGCGTATGGATGGCGGCTTCGTAATTGCCATAGGTGAAATACACCGAATCGTCGATCAGTTCGATCTTCACGTTCGGGTTTTCGGTCCGCACCTTGTCGAGGCTTTGCGCTACGGTCTCGGCGACGCTGACTTCGCTGGCGCCCTTCGAGCGGAAGACGCCGAAGGTGACAACCGGCGTGGCGTTGAAGCGCGAGAAGGATTTCGGCTCTTCATAGGTGTCCTTGATGACACCGAGATCGGACAGTTTGACGAAGCGGCCGTTCGGCAGCGCGATCGTCGTGTCGGCGAGCTCCGCGACGTTGCGGGCATCGCCCAGAACACGGATCGCCTGTTCGCTGCCGGCCACCTGGCCGCGGCCGGAGCCGAGGTCGATGTTGGTGCCACGCAGCTGCTGGTTCACGCTTGCAGCGGTGATGCCATAGGCATCGAGCTTGCCGGGGGTGAGTTCAATGCGCACTTCGCGCTCGGCGCCGCCATAGCGATCGACGCGGCCGATACCGGCCTGGCCCTGCAGCGCACGCTTGACGGTATCGTCGACGAACCAGGAGAGTTCTTCCAGCGACATATCGGGCGAGGAAACGGCGAAGGTCTGGATCGCCTGGCCCTCGACATCGACCTTGGTGACGATCGGCGCTTCGGCCGTCGCCGGCAGGTCGCTGCGGATTCGGTCGATCGCGTCCTTGACGTCCTGTACGGCCTGTTCCGTCGGCACTTCCATCCGGAACATCACATTGGTCTGCGAGCTGCCGTCGGTCACCGTCGACTGGATTTCGTCGATGCCGGTGATCGAGGCGATCGCGTCTTCGATCTCCTTCGTCACCTGCATTTCGAGTTCAGCCGGTGAGGCGCCGCTCTGCGTCACGCTGATCGAAACGAGCGGCACGTCGATGTTCGGGAAGCGCGTGATCGGCAGCGAATTGAAGGACTGCATGCCGATGAACACCAGCAGGCAGAAGGCCAGAAGCGGCGCGATGGGATTTCGAATGGACCAGGCTGAAAAATTCATCGGATGGTCTCTTTAGTTGGAAGCCGGGGGCTGTTCACGCACCGGAGTGATGTGGTCGCCGTCACGGACATAAGCGCCCGCCTTGGCCACGACCTCGTCGCCGGTCTTCAATCCATCGACGATCTCGACATAGGCACCGTCCTGGATGCCGGTCTCGATCTTGGCGAATTTCACCACGCCATCCTCGACCTTGCGGGCGGAGGAGCCTTCATTGCCGGTCAGCACGGCGGTCAGGGGAAGCGATACGCCCTCGGTCTCGCGGACGATGATCTCGGCGCTGCCATACATGCCGGAACGCGCCTTGCTGTCATCGTCGATGGAAATATGGACGAGGCCGAGGCGGGTGACCGGATCGACGGTCGGCGACACCAGGCGGACGGCGCCGGAAAGCTTCTCGCGGCTGCCGGAAAGCGAAATTGCCGCCTTCTGGCCGGCCACGACCCTGACGATATCGCTTTCGGCGACCTCGGCGACAAGCTCGACATCACCGTCGCGGATGATGGTGAACAGCGGGTCGCCGTTGCCGGCGGCTATCGCGCCGACCTTGGCGTTTTTCGCCGAGACCGTGCCGGCGACCGGCGTCTTCACGTCGGTGCGTGCCAGCTTCAGATCGGCATCGGCGATCTGGCTGTCGAAGACCTTGAGATCGGCTTCGGCGACCTCGATCGCCTGTTCGGCGGAGACAACGCGGGCATTGGCGGCGGCGGCAGTCGCATCGGCCTGTTCGACCTGGGCGGTGGAAACCGTGCCCTTCTTGACCATTTCCTGGGCGCGGGCCTGCTGCTGCCTTGCCTGTTCGGCATTGGCCTGTGCCTCGATGAGCTGGGCGCGCAGCTGGGCGAGACTTGCCTGACCCTTGGCTTTCGTCGCCATCATCTGGCTCTTTTCCAGCACCAGCGCGTCGTCATTGAGCGTCGCCAGCGTGCTTTCCGCCTGAACCTTGTCGCCGACATCGGCTTTCAGCGTGCGGATCGACAGACCTTCGACCTGCGGCTGGATATAGACTTCCTCGACGGGCTTGATCGTTCCCGTGCCGATGACACGGTCGACGAGAGTGCGATTGACAGCCTTGGTGACGACGATTGCCGGCAGGTTCTGCTGCGGTTTTGCGACCGGCGTTTCCTGCGAAAATGCGGTTGATGCAGCAAGAGCTGCTGCGAAAAGGGTGGAGGCGCCTAGAATTCCAATCGGCTTGCGTGCCATGCGTCTTCGTCCAATCTTATGATAAGGTTGGCCGAACTCGCGCGTCTGCCACTCAGCGCGCGATCAGGCCACTGCCCTTCCTGCATTCTCAGAGGTATCCGCCGATCCTTTGCCGTCTTCATCCCTCGCCGGCAAATTCGGCTTGTAGGTGGTATCGATTTGCTCGATCTACAAGTCCGGCAGAAAACAATTCCCCATGAGGCGATAATAATTACCATTCCGACGTCAATCAATCACCGCAAGGTTATGTCAACATTACGAAGATTGATCGCGCTTCTACCCCATGACGTTTGACGCCCGATAAATGCGACAGTTGCAAGGTGTTTTTTCCGGTCTTGCGCCGAAAAAACAAAACGCGCGGAAATCTTCCGCGCGTTTCGCTTCGCAATATTGCCGAAACTACTTGGCAGCGGCGTCGGTAATGTCGTGCGTCCAGGCGCCCGCAGGCTCCTTGCTGATGATCTTCTGGTCGAGCAACGCCTTTGCCGTGCGGGCATAGAGCGCTTCGTCCAGCTTGCCGGAGCCGTCGCCGACCAGCTTGGCGACTTCGCCCATCATGCGTTTCTGGTGGTTTTCGTCCTGACCGCCATTGTCCATGACGATCTCGGCGGCTTCATCGGGATTCTCGGTCGCATATTTCCAGCCCTTCAACGAAGCGCGGACGAACTTGACCATCTTTTCCTTGAAGGCCGGGTCCTTCAGCTTGTCTTCCATCGCATAGAGGCCGTCTTCGAGAAGGTCGTTGCCCATCTCGGTATAGTTGAAGACCGTCAGTTCTTCCGGCTTGAAGCCGGCATCGATCGCCTGCCAGTATTCGTTATAGGTCATGACGGAAATGCAGTCGGCCTGCTTCTGGACGAGCGGCTGTACGTCGAAGCTCTGCTTCAGCACGGTGACGCCGTTCGGGCCGCCTTCCGTGGACAGGCCGAGCTTGTTCATCCAGGCAAAGAAGGGATATTCGTTGCCGAAGAACCAGACGCCGAGCGTGTGGCCCTTGAAGTCGGCTTCGGTCTTGACCGGGCCGTCCTTGCGGCAGACCATTTCGAGGCCGGACTTCTGGTAGGGCTGGGCGATGTTGACGAGCGGAACGCCCTTTTCGCGGGCAACCAGGGCGCCGCCCATCCAGTCGACGATGACATCGGCGCCGCCGCCGGCGATCACCTGCTCGGGGGCGATATCGGGGCCGCCCGGCTTGATGTCGACGTCGAGGCCTTCTTCCTTGTAAAAGCCCTTGTCCTTGGCGACGTAATAACCGCCGAACTGGCTCTGCGTGACCCATTTCAACTGCAGCACCACCTTGTCGGCGGCCATCGCATGGGCTGCTGCAAGCGACATCGCGCTTGCCATCATTGCAACCATCAACTTTCTCATTTTCTTATCCTTACCCTCTGAAGTTATGCCCGGACCTGTTTGCAAAGCCCGCGCGCGTCTAGCCACCACGGATAGACGGATGCCAGAACGTCACCGCCCGTTCGGTCAGGGCGATGACACCATAGAAGATCGAGCCGGCCAGCGCCGCGACGGCGATTTCCGCCCAGACCATGTCGACATTCATGCGGCCGATCTCGGTGGAGATGCGGAAGCCCATGCCGACGATCGGCGTTCCGAAGAATTCCGCAACGATGGCACCAATCAGCGCCAGCGTCGAGTTGATCTTCAGTGCATTGAAAATAAAGGGCATTGCTGCCGGAAGCTTGAGCTTGAGCAGCGTCTGCCAGTCGCTCGAGGCATAGGTGCGCATCAGGTCGCGCTCCATGCTGCCGGAGGCGGCAAGGCCGGCGACGGTGTTCACCAGCATCGGGAAAAAGGTCATGATGATGACGACGGCGGCCTTCGACGGCCAGTCGAAGCCGAACCACATGACCATGACGGGGGCGACGCCAATGATCGGCAGAGCCGACACCATGTTGCCGATCGGCAGCAGGCCGCGGCGCAGGAAGACGATGCGATCGGCCAGCACCGCGACGGCGAAGCCGCTGAGGCAGCCGACGATGTAACCGATCAGCACCGCCTTGAAGATCGTCTGCCTGACATCGTCGCCGAGGATCGGCAGCGAGGCCATGATGCGCGCGCCGATGGCGCTCGGCGGCGGCAGCAGGATGAAGGGGACGCCGGCACCGCGCGTAACCGCCTCCCAGAGGATGAGTATCCAGGCGCCGAAGATCGCCGGGATCAGCAGTTGGAGTGTCGATCTGCCGAAGGTGGTGACGGGCTGCAATTTCGACAGCTCGGTGACGCATCGCCAGGCAAGCAGCCAGCAGGCAAAGAGCAGCAGGAAGAAAGCCCGTGTGGCCGCGCCGTCATTGCCGGAGAGAGCGGAAAGCAGCATCCAGGCGGCGCCATGTGCGCCGATAAACAAGACGGTGGCACGATAGGCCGGCGGCTGCGGCGCGAAGGACAGGAGGGCTGCCGCGATAACGATGGTGAAAGTGAGGCTTGCCGTGCCGTCGGTGAAGGGGCGCGGCGCGCCATCGGCCAGGAGCGGCAGGGCCGTCAGCGCCGCGAGACAGAGAAGGAGGGCAACGACGCCTTGCCAGGAAAAGCCCAGATGTCTCATGCCGGCCTCCCGCCCATGGTGCGGTCGACGATCTTCGCCGCAAGGCCGACGATCGCGACCAGGATACCGGCCAGCAGCGATCCGGCGACGAGGGCGGCCCAGATGTCGATGGTCTGGCTATAATAGGAGCCGGCGAGCAGCTTCGAGCCGATGCCGGCGACAGCCCCCGTCGGCAACTCGCCGACGATGGCGCCGACCAGGCTGGCGGCGATCGCGACCTTCATCGAGGTGAAGAGGAAAGGGATCGAGGCGGGAACGCGGAGCTTCCAGAACGTCTGCATCGGGCTGGCATAATAGGTGCGCATCAGGTCGAGATGCATGATTTCAGGCGAACGCAGCCCCTTCACCATGCCGACGGCGACCGGAAAGAAAGAGAGGTAGGTGGAGATCAGCGCCTTGGAAACGAGGCGGGAAGCGTCGGAATCGAGGTTCAGCAGATGCGCAATTGCATTGTCGCCGGTCAGCACATTGTAGGAGATGATGACGATCATCGGTGCAATCGCAAGGATCGGTATGGTCTGGCTCGCCACCAGCCAGGGCATCAGCGAGCGGTCCATGGCGCGATTGTGCACGATCAGCACGGCAAGAAGGATGCCGAGCAGCATGCCGAAACCGAAGCCGAGCAGGGTCGAGGAGAGCGTCACCCAGCTGTGATAGACGAGGCTGCGATTGCTCGAAAGGCTGCGCAGGAAGGTGTTCTCGTAGACGTTCTGCGCCACCTGATGCGGCGCCGGCAGGATCGGCTTCGGCTGGGCGAGCGTCTTGCCGATGAATTCGATGGTCGTAGGGGTGGCGCCGGCGCGGCCGTCCATGTCGCGCTGGAACGGCGCGTTCATCAGGACCGCAGCGACATACCAGATGACGAGCAGGGCCAACAGAATGGTGGTGACGGGGACGATCTTGTCTTTGAAGGTGTCGGGTTTCACAGCGACTGCCCCCATTTGCTGGCCCCGGACGCCCAACCATCCCTCGAACTCAACCGGCTAAACCTCATGGCTATGCCCCGTTCTCAGCCCCTCGCGGACGCGATGGGCGATTTCCAGGAATTCGGGGGTGTCGCGGATGTCGAGCGGGCGTTCGGCAGGCAGGGTCGAGTCGATCACGTCGGTCACGCGGCCCGGACGCGGCGACATCACCACGATCTTGGTCGAGAGGTAGACCGCCTCGGGGATGGAATGGGTGACGAAGCAGATCGTCTTGTTGGTGCGGGTCCAGAGCTTCAGCAGCTCTTCGTTCAGATGGTCGCGGACGATCTCGTCCAGCGCGCCGAAGGGCTCGTCCATCAGCAGCAGGTCGGCGTCGAAGGCGAGCGCGCGGGCGATCGAGGCGCGCTGCTGCATGCCGCCGGAAAGCTGCCAGGGGAATTTCTTCTCGAAGCCGGAAAGACTGACGAGATCGAGCGCTTCGGCGATGCGCCTCGTCCGGTCGGCGCCAGAATATCCCATGATCTCCAGCGGCAGGGCGATGTTGTTTTCGATGGTGCGCCAGGGATAGAGCGCCGGCGCCTGGAAGACATAGCCGTAGGCGCGGGCCTTGCGCGCCTCCTCCGGCGTCATGCCGTTGATCGAGATCTCGCCCGACGTGCTCTTCTCCAGATCGGCGATGACCCGCAGGAAGGTCGTCTTGCCGCAGCCCGACGGGCCGATGAAGGAGACGAAATCGCCCTTGCGGACATCGAGATTGACATCGCTCAGCGCACGCACCGGGCCGTCATTCGCCTGGTAGGTGAGACAGAGATCCTTGGCGGATACGACGGAGGGTGCTTGCATCAATGCGACCAGTCTTGTTTTCCCCGCGGGAACGCGGTTTGCGTGTTATCATTACCGCCGGTTTTATCGACGATACACTTCATGGAGGATGAGGATGGACGTGACATCAAAGCCCACCTGCCACATCGTTCGCCCCAATCATGCCTATGACGGCAAGCAGGGGCTCAGTTATTTCGAAGGGGTCGCGGCCGAGACGGTCGGCGCCAAGGGCATCTGCATGCACCTCCTGACGATCCCGCCCGGCGTGCGCGCCAAGGCGCATCTGCATGAGGCGCACGAAACGGCGATCTACATGCTCTCCGGCGAGGCGCATACCTGGTACGGGGACCGGCTGGAGCATCACGTCGTCGTCCATGCCGGCGAACTTTTCTATATTCCGGCCGGCGTGCCGCATCTGCCGGCAAACCTCAGCAGCACGCCGTGCACGGCGGTCATCGCGCGCACCGATCCGAACGAGCAGGAGAGCGTCGTGCTGCTGCCGGAGTTGGACGCTTTGGTGCCGGCGTGAGGTCATTGGCATGGAGGCGTCGGTCCCCGGTTGATGGCCGTATCGTTACGCACCATCATCATACGCCGGTTGCCGGAATGCCGCTGCGCTCCACCTTGCGCGGAGAGGTGATCTCCTTCCAGGTGGACAGCGCCTTGCTGACGGCCGTCACCGGCTCGCGCCGGACGAATTCGCCGTGGCCCTCGCGGGTCTTGATGGTGCTTTCCTCGATCGCGACGATGCCGCGCGTCAGCGTGTAGCGCGGCAGGCCGGTCACTTCCTTGCCCTCGAAGACGTTGTAGTCGATCGCCGACTGCTGGGCCTTGGACGAGATGGTCTTGGAACGTTTCGGATCCCAGACGACGATATCGGCATCGGCGCCGACCAGGATCGCGCCCTTCTTCGGATAGATGTTGAGGATCTTGGCGATGTTGGTCGAGGTGACGGCGACGAATTCGTTCATCGTCAGCCGGCCTGTGTTGACGCCATGCGTCCAGAGCATCGGCATGCGGTCTTCGAGGCCGCCGGTGCCGTTCGGGATCTTGGTGAAATCGCCGACGCCGAAGCGCTTCTGCGCCGTGGTGAAGGCGCAATGGTCGGTGGCGACCACCTGCAACGAGCCGGAGGCAAGGCCCGCCCAAAGCGAGTCCTGATGCTGTTTGCTGCGGAAGGGCGGCGACATCACTCGGCGGGCGGCGTGATCCCAGTCGGGGTTGGAATATTCGCTCTCGTCGAGCGTCAGGTGCTGGATCAGCGGTTCGCCATAGACACGCATGCCTTTGGCGCGGGCGCGGCGGATCGCCTCGTGCGCCTGTTCGCAGGAGGTGTGGACGATATAGACCGGGCAGCCGGCCATATCGGCGATCATAATGGCGCGGTTGGTGGCTTCGCCCTCGACTTCTGCGGGCCGCGAATAGGCATGCGCCTCGGGGCCGTTATTGCCTTCGGCCAGCAGCTTTGCCGACATCGAGGCGACGACGTCGCCGTTTTCGGCATGCACCAGCGGCAGGGCGCCGAGTTCGGCGCAGCGCTGGAAAGACGCGAACATCTCGTCGTCGTCCACCATCAGCGCGCCCTTATAGGCCATGAAGTGCTTGAAGGTGTTGATGCCCTTGTCGCGGACGATGGTCTCCATCTCCTTGAAGACCTGCTCGCTCCACCAGGTAACCGCCATGTGGAAGGAATAATCGCAATTGGCCCGGGTCGATTTGTTGTCCCACATGGTCAGCGCTTCGAGCAGGGACTGGCCGGGGGCGGGGAGCGCAAAATCGACCACCATCGTCGTGCCGCCGGAAAGGGCCGCGCGCGTGCCGCTCTCGAAATCGTCGGAGGAATAGGTGCCCATGAACGGCATTTCGAGATGGGTATGCGGATCGATGCCGCCCGGCATGACATAACAGCCGGAGGCATCCAGCGTCTCGTCGCCCGAGAGGTTCGGCCCGATCTCGACGATCTTGCCGCCGTCGATTTTCACGTCAGCCTTGTAGGTCAGGTCGGCGGTGACGATGGTGCCGTTTTTGATGACTGTGGTCATGATCGTTCCCCATTCCTTAATGATTTGAAAGGCGAGCTTCGCGGCGATTACCTCACACCACAATCTCCGCCGTCTCGACCACCGCGTGGAAGAGCACATCGGCGCCCGCCGTCGCCCATTCCTTGGAGATCTCTTCCGCCTCGTTGTGCGAGAGGCCGCCGACACAGGGGCACATGACCATCGTTGCAGGCGCGACCTTGGCGGCCCAGCAGGCGTCGTGGCCGGCGCCGGAGATGATGTTCATGTGGCTGTAGCCGAGCCTCTCGGCGGCATCGCGCACCGAGGTGACCAGTTTCGGATCGAAGGTGACCGGCTCGAAGTGGCCGATCGCCTCGATCGAGCAGCCGACGCCGAGCGCATCGGTGATCTCGGGCGCCTTCGACTCGATCTTGGCCCGCATCCGGTCGAGCTTCTCCTTGTCGGGCGAGCGGATGTCGACGGTGAAGACGACCTTGCCCGGCAGCACGTTGCGGGAATTCGGCGAGAAGAACACCTGGCCGACGCCGCCGACGGCGCCCGGCTGTTCGCCCATTGCCACGTCCTGGACCATTTCCAGGATGCGGGCCATGGCGAGGCCGGCATTGACGCGCAGGTTCATCGGCGTCGAACCGGTATGGGCTTCCTTGCCGGTCAGCGTGAATTCCAGCCACCACAGGCCCTGGCAATGGGTGACGACGCCGATCTGCTTTTCCTCGGCCTCGAGGATCGGCCCCTGCTCGATGTGATATTCGAAATAGGCATGCATCTTGCGGACGCCGACCTCTTCGTCGCCGACCCAGCCGATGCGCTTCAGCTCGTCGCCGAACAGATTGCCATCCGGATCCCTGCGATTATAGGCAAAATCCAGGCTGTGCACGCCGGCAAAGACGCCCGACGCCAGCATGGCAGGCGCGAAACGGGCGCCTTCCTCATTCGTCCAGTTGGTGACGACAACAGGATGTTTGGTCTTGATGCCGAGATCGTTCATGGTGCGTACGACTTCGAGGGCCGCGAGCACGCCGAGCACGCCGTCATATTTGCCGCCGGTCGGCTGGGTGTCGAGATGCGAACCGACATAGACGGGCAGGGCATCGGGATCGGTGCCGGGGCGGGTGGCGAACATCGTGCCCATGCGGTCGACGCCCATGGTCAGGCCGGCCTCGTCGCACCATCTCTTGAAGAGGCCGCGTCCTTGCGCATCGGCATCCGTCAGCGTCTGGCGATTGTTGCCGCCAGCGATGCCGGGGCCGATCTTCGCCATGTCCATGAGACTGTCCCAGAGACGGTCGCCATTGACGCGCATGTTCTCGCCTGGTGCTGCCACCATTTCCTATGCCCTCACCTGTTTGCGGCAGTCATGCAAAGGGCATGCCTGCCTGTTCCCGTGGTCTATTCCTGCGCTTCTTATTGGTTTTGTCGAGCGCCGGAAAATCGCCAGTTGCCTTTGTTTTTCATCTGGCGGATAATTTGACCGATTGGTAAACATTACAACTTCCACCGCCGGGCTCAAGACGAAAATCACGAAAATCGCCGATAAAAATACGGGCAGTTGCTCAACAAAGCGGCAGGAGGTGTCTCCGGGCAAAACTTGAGCGAAGAAGTTGAATTTCAAGGGGAAATAACAGCCTGTGACCATACCGAGAGCAGCGAAAACCCTGAGGCGGACGCGAATCCAGGAGGAGAAGGAAGAGCAGATCCTGGAGGCGGCGCTCGACGTGTTTTCGGCAAGCGGCTTCCGCGGCTCGACCATCGATCAGATCGCCGAAGTGGCCGGCATGTCGAAACCCAATCTGCTCTATTACTTCCGCACCAAGGAAGCCATGCACCGGGCGCTGATCGACCGGGTGCTCTACACCTGGCTGGAGCCGCTGCGGGCCTTCGACGCCGAGGGCAATCCCGAGGAGGAAATCCGCAGTTACATCAGACGCAAGCTGGAGATGGCCCGCGATTTTCCGCGCGAGAGCCGGCTCTTCGCCAATGAGGTGCTGCAGGGCGCGCCGCATATCGAGGACGAGCTGAAGGGGCCGCTGAAGGAACTGGTCGACGAGAAGGCGGAGGTCATCCGCGCTTGGGCGAAAGCCGGCAAGATCGTCAAATGCGACCCCTATCACCTGATCTTCTCCATCTGGTCGACGACGCAGCACTACGCAGATTTCGACGTCCAGGTGCGGGCCGTGCTCGGACAGGAGCATTCCGGTGAGGGCCGCTTCGAGGATGCGGCGCGGTTTCTGGAGCAGCTCTTCATCGGCGGGCTGCGACCGGATCCCATCGGGACGTGACCTTTACTCTCTCCTAGGAAGCGGCACCCGGGCAAGAATATCCGTCATGCCTTCCGTCGTATAGGGCTTCTGCAGCACAGGTGCGTCCGAGTGGCTGTTCGCCTGGGCGATGCCTTCCCCATAACCTGTGGCAAAAATGAAGGGCACGCCGTCAGCTGCCAGCCGGTCGGCGATCCCGAAACTCGTCTCATCGCCGAGATTGACATCGAGAAGCGCCAGATCGACGGACCGGCCAGCCAGGATTTCCATCGCCTCGCTGACACTTGGCGCCGTTGCCACCTCGGCGCCGAGCCGGCGCAGGATGTCCTCGCCATCCATGGCGATGATCAGGTTGTTTTCCACCAGCAGAACATTCAGGCCGGAGAGTGGCTGAGCGTCGGCAATCGTCTTGCGATCGGCCGCTCCGACCGGAGCCGGCTTTGACGGTTCGCTCGTCGGGCCGACGACATGTCGCGCCGGAATGCAGAAATCCGCCTCGAGCCCGTCCTTGGCGTAGCGGACCTCCGCCTTGCCGCCGAGGTCATAGGGAATCGAGCGGCGGATGATGGTCGAACCGAAGCCGTGGCGTTTGGGTTCGATGACGGGCGGGCCGTCCTTTTCGTGCCAGTCAATGTGCAGATTGCCTTCGTCGTCGCGCCGCCAGCCGAGTTCGACGGTGCCGCTGCCGTTGCCGGAAAGACTGCCGTATTTGGCGCTGTTGGTCATCAGCTCATGGAAAACAAGGGCGGCGGTGGAGAATGCCTGCGGTTCCAGCAATACGTCCTCGCCGCTCATCCGGATACGTTGTGCGTTTTTCCCGAGATAGGCGGCAGTTTCCGCCAGCAGCAATTGCCGGAGCGAAGCGGGCGCCCAGTGGTCGCGGGTGATCTGGTCATGGGCTCGTGCGAGCGACTGGATGCGGCCCTCGAGCTGGCGGATGTAGTCGCCAAGGCTGACGGAGGTTGCCTGTGACTGCCGGACGATACCGGTGATGAGGCTCAATATGTTGCGGACACGGTGGTTCAGTTCGGCGATCAGCAGTTCCTGGCGCTCGTTTGCCGTCTGGCGCGCCATGCTGACCTCGTCGGTCAGGCGCAGCACCACCTCGATCAATGTAACGCGGATGGTTTCGGCGACGCGGTGCTCGGCTTCGGTGAAGGGCAGCGAGCGGCCGCGCACCAGTTCAGACCAGGCTTCGAAACTCTTGCGCGGCGTCAGCCGCGGGCCGTTGGGGCCGTACTCCACCGGCTTGTACGGGTCGCCGCCCCAGCGGACGGTGCGCACCAATTCCTGACGGAAAAGCACGACATAATCGCGCGGCGAACGCGAGATGGGGATGGCGAGCATGCCCGCCACCGCGTCGTCGACCTCAAGATCCGGATAGGCTTCTGCGAGCCTGTCCACGGCATAGATGCGGCCGGCGGCATTGCGGTTGAGGTGGCGGACGAGGGCTGTGAAGCCTCTCTCGTCCGGCCCGATGCCGGCAAGTGCCAGCCGGCCGTTGATCCAGACGCCGATGCCGTCGGCAGGAATGGCGTCGGCAAGCGCCTCAATCAGCCAGGCGGGATCGTCGAGCAGGCTTGCATTGTCCGCCACGGAGGTGAGGAGCCGGTCGGCGATGCGGCGCGCCTTGGTCTCGTATTCGAGAGCCTGCCGCCGTTCGCGGCTTTCAAGGCGCGAAGCAAACATCTGGCCGAAGAGTTCGGCAGTAGAGCGGCTTTGGGCCGAAGGCAGACGCGGGCCGTAATGATGGCAGGCAAACAGGCCCCAGAGCCTGCCGTCGACGACGATCGATATGGAGAGCGAGGCGCCAACGCTCATGTTTTTCAAATATTCGATATGGATCGGCGAGACCGAACGCAAGACCGACATGGAAAGATCGAGCGGCTGGCCGTGTTCGTCGAGCGGCGGAAGGATCGGGACCGGGACGGCGTCGACATCGGCAATGATGCGGAACAGGTTGCGCAGATAAAGCGCGCGTGCCTGCACCGGAATGTCGGAGGCCGGGTAGTGCAGCCCGAGAAACGAGCCGATCCCGGCCCGGGCGGCTTCCGCCACGACTTCGCCGGAACCGCTTTCGTCGAAACGGTAGACCATGACCCGATCGAAGCCGGTGAGGGCGCGCGCCTGTCTTGCTCCTTCGCGGAAAAAAGCCTCCATTGTTTCCGTGTGATCGAGGCGGGACATCATGCTGCGCATCGAGAGGGAAGCGGCGTCGCGCCTGTCTTCCTGGCAGGGCTCGCCTTCGATGATGACCTGACCTTCGTTCAGATGCACGGCAACGTCGAACCTGTTTTGATCAGACGTCAGAGCAATGCCGAAAATGCGCTCGACGACGTCGGAGCTGCGCAACGTGGTCAGCTTGTTGCGGACCGTGTGGAGTGCTTCAGGGGTGATCAGGGAGACAATGGGACGGCCGATCGCGTCGGTCTGCGCAACACCGAGGAACTCCACCAGATTTGTAGAGGCGCGCGTGACAATCCAGTCTGAGGATACCGCCAAGAGAAAACCGAAGGGCTGAACCGAGCCGAGCTGGTGTATCGGCTCGCGGTCGCAATTGGTGAGATCGACGGGTTCGTGCGTGCCGCTCATTGGACAGCTTCCGTGGGGACCGCTTCCATCGGGGCCGCTTCCAGCGTGAGTTGCCCGGCTTTGAGGAAGAGGTCGAAGACATCGCGGGCAGCGGTTATGGCAGCGGCGGGATCGTCGACGTTGCTCCCGTCAAGACGATCCATGAAGAGCCGCATGGCGTCCTTTGGACCTTGCGGGCTCAGGTAGCTGCTGGGCAAGTGATCGGGGATGGCCTTGGCGAGCAGGGCGCCGCCGAGCTTGGAGCCTTCAAGGACGTAGGCAGCCCCCCAGACCGCCGCGTCGCAATGCAATGCCGGTTGCGGAAGGAGCGGGGGCAATCGATCGTCGAGCGCCCTTATGTCGGCAGCGAGCAGGTGCGCGCGCCTTCGTCCCGGCCAGTCGGGGAGCAGGCGGGCGATTCCGGCTTGCTCAAGCGCATGTTCGACTGATGGTACGACCTGGGCATGGGCGCGCAGGAACGCCTTGTAATCCTGGGGGCGTGAGAGGTTGAAACTGCCGAAGAGAGTGTCGACCGCGACGTGGCAATCTGCTGTTTGTGCGCGGAGGGCGCTGCGAAGTGACATGCTGACCGTGTTCCGAGTGATATGGCGTGCGCTATGAGGGGCGACGAACTAGCGATATACTGCGGCATCGAGTTATTTCCAGAGAAACGGCTAGGAATAACATAGGTTTCTCGCCAGCTGGTGGCTGCAGTCCACCATTGGCGATCAGCACCCAACGCTCAGCCCATCATTGCGGGCAGTCTGGCGGCGAGCGTGTCGATCGCGAGCCTCACCTTGGGCAGCATGACCGGGGAGCGTAGCCAGATGGCATGGGCATCGAAGACGGTGGCCGGTTCGTGTTTCAGCACCTGAATGAGCCGGCCTGCCAGTACCTGCTCGCGTACCAGCCAGCAAGGCAGCCAGGCCAGGCCGCGCCCGGCGACGGCCGCATCGGAAATCGACGCGAGGTCGTCGAGCCGCAGCCGTGCCTTCGGCTGCATCCGCCGTCCGGGATCGGCTGCGGTGGGGAATATCCACCCTTTGTCGTTATCGCCTCGCCTGTAAACGATGCCTTCATGCAGCGGAATATCGGAGATCGCCTGCGGCGCGCCATATCGTTCCAGATAGGCGGGCGATGCGCAGACGGTCATGCGCTGGCGGGCGATCGCCCGGGCCATCAGATCCGGATTGTCCTTCAGCGGTCCGTTGCGGATGGCAAGGTCGAAGCCGTCCTCGAGCAGGTCGACGATCCGGTCGCTGAAGGATAGGTCGAGTTCGAGATCCGGATGTTCATCGAGCAGGCTTGCGAGGATCGGCGCGATGCAATGGCGGCCGAAAAGCACGGGCATGGAGATGCGCAACCGGCCGCGCACATCACGCCGGCCGGATTCCAGCATGGCTTCCCCGAGGCGGATTTCCTCGACCGCGCGCAGGCAGCGCTCGTAGAAGAAACGACCTTCCTCGGTCAGGCTCTGCATGCGCGTCGTGCGGTTGAAAAGCCGAACGCCGAGACGCTGTTCCAGACGTGCGATCGTCTTGCCGACGGCCGAGCGTGTGAGGTGGAGCCGCTCGGCGGCAGCCGAAAAGCCGCCTGCCTCGACGGCTTCGACAAAAATCGAGATCCCCTTCAGCTGTTCCATTTGTTTCCTCTTTGGAACCATTCTGGCGAATTAATATCGCAACTGGCGTAAAATATTCAACGATATGTTTTCGCTCCCTGCAATGGACAAGGAGCAAGACAATGCAGACAACACGGCAATGGCAGATCGATGCGGTTGGACCGGAGCACAATCTCACGGTCAGCGAGCGGAGGCTCGAACCGGTTTCAGGAAACAGGATCCTGGTCCGGACGGAAGCCGTCTCGCTCAATTTCCGCGACCGGCTGGTGATGGAGAGCGGCATGGGATTGCCGCTGCAATTTCCCTTCGTGCCGGCTTCCGATATGGCGGGGGTCGTGGAGGCGGTCGGGCCTGAGGTCACCCGTTTCAAGCCGGGCGACCGGGTCATTTCGACCTTTTCGCCCGACTGGATCGACGGACGCGGGTTGGGCGATGCCCGCACGCCGCCTTACCAGACACGCGGCGGCGTCTATCCCGGCGTCCTTTCCCAATACACCGTTCTGTCGGAGGAATGGTATTCGCGCGCACCCGATACGCTCGATGCAGCACAGGCGAGCACCTTGCCCTGCGCCGGGCTGACTGCCTGGTTCGCCTTGATCGAACGCGGCGGTCTGAAGGCCGGTGACAAGGTGCTGGTGCAAGGCACCGGCGGCGTGGCGCTTTTCGGCCTGCAGATCGCCAAGGCGCACGGCGCCGAGGTCTTCATCACCTCAGGCAGCGCGGAGAAGCTCGAGCGCGCCGTTGCTCTCGGCGCCGATCACGCGATCAACCGCCGCGAGGGCGACTGGGTTGAGCAACTCTACCAACTGACCGGCGGCTATGGCGCCGACCACGTGCTTGAGATCGTCGGCGGCCCGCATCTCGACCTGGCACTGAAAGCGGTGGCGATCAATGGCCGCATTTCCGTGATCGGCGTGCTCGAAGGCTTCGAAGTCTCCGGCCAGGCCGCTCCGCTGCTGCTCAAGGCGCCTGTCGTGCAGGGCATTTCCGTCGGCCATCGCCGCGCGCTGGAAGACCTGGTGCGGGCAGTCGACCAGACCGGGCTGAAGCCCGTGATCGACAAGCGCTATGCCTTCGACGAATTCCCGCAGGCGCTCGATCATCTCTATCGCGGGCCCTTTGGCAAGGTGGTCGTCGAGTTCTGACGGTCGCGATCTTCCGTTCGATTAAGTTATGCGGCCATTCAAAGGGCGACAGCGCCGGGCATCTGAAAAGACGCGCGGCGCTGCCGGTGGAGAAGGGAGCCGCTCAGGCCGCGGCTGGAACGCCTTGTTCGAAGGTGAAGCCTTCATCGGCCCAGCCGGTCATGCCGCCGATCATCAGTTTCACGGACAGGCCGAGGCGGGAGAGGCGAAGTGCGGCCTTATCAGCGCCGTTGCAATGCGGGCCGGCGCAATAGACGACGAAGAGCGTGTCGGCGGGCCAGGCCGACATGCGGTGCGCCGTCATCTTGCCATGCGGCAGGTTGATGGCGCCGGGAATGTGGGACTGTGCAAAGAGCGTCGGCGAGCGTACGTCGAGAAGAACGAAATCGACCTTGCCAGATGCAAAGGCTGCTTGGACGTCGGAGCAATCGGTCTCGAAGGCAAGCTTGGCGGCAAAATGGGCAGTGGCGATATCAGCAGCGGCGGCGGGGATGTCTGCGACGGGGCTTGGCATTTGCGATTTCCTTTTTGGTTCGAATTGCAGCCTGGTATCGCCGATGCTAAAGCTTTGCGAAATTGGCCATCATGACTGACAGCGTAAAGATCATGCCAAACTCCTCGCCGCAGCAGACGAAAGGACCGCTGGTCGCAGCGCTTGCCTATGACGGGCTCTGCACTTTCGAATTCGGCATCGTCTATGAGGTCTTCGGCCTGCCACGCCCGGAGATGGGGGAGGATTGGTATCGCTTCTCGGTCTGCGGCATCGAACCGGGGCCGCTACGCGCCGCCGGAGGGCTGACGGTCGCCGTCGACAAGGGCCTGGAGGTGCTCGATGAGGCGGACCTGATCGTCGTGCCCGGCTGGCGGGCGATCGATGCGCCGGTGCCGGCACCCCTCGCGAGAGCACTGACGGCAGCGCATCAGCGCGGCGCGCGCATCATGTCGCTCTGCTCGGGCGTTGCAGTTCTTGCCGGATCGGGACTGCTTGCCAACCGCAGAGCGACGACACATTGGCGCTATGTCGCCACGATTGCCGCGCGTTATCCCGACATCACGCTCGATGCCGACGTTCTCTACATGGACGAAGGCAGCCTGCTGACGGCGGCAGGCAGTGCTGCCGGCATCGATCTCTGCCTGCATGTGGTGCGCGGCGATTTCGGTTCTGAGGCGGCAAACAGCGTCGCCCGCCGGCTCGTCGTGCCACCGCATCGCGAAGGCGGACAGGCGCAGTTCATTCACGCGCCGGTTCCCGAGGAACGCGAGGGCATCCGCTTGGGTCCGCTGATCGAATGGATGCGCGAAAGCCTTTCCGAGGACCAGCCGATCAGCTTGCTTGCCAAAAGAGCCGGCATGAGCATGCGCACATTCCAGCGGCGCTTCGAAGCGACGACGGGTCTCAGCGTCGGCGAATGGCTGTTGACGGAGCGGCTGCGCCATGCCCGCGATCTGCTGGAGAGGGAACTTGCCGTTTCGCTCGACGATATCGCCGTCGCCAGCGGCTTTGGAACACTGGCGACGATGCGGCATCATTTCCGCAGGCGGCTCGGGACGAGCCCCAATGCCTATCGGAAGTCGTTCGGCGGTTAAATTGGCCCGAGGCTTCGAACGTTACTGGCAAGACTGCAACGCCGCGGATTTCCGCGGCGTTGCAAATCCCTATTCCGCCGCCTGGCGTGCCATCGGGTTGTTCGGGTGCGTCGTCCAGTTGGCATAGTTCGGGTCGACGACGCGGCCGGTGCGCTTGTCGAGGGTGCCGGCGGGAAGCTGCTCCATGGTGATGCAGTTCTCGACCGGGCAGACGCTGACGCAGAGATTGCAGCCGACGCATTCCTCGTCCATCACCTCGAAATGACGAGCGCCGTTGACGAAGTTGGTGATGGCCTGGTGCGAGGTATCCTCGCAGGCGATGTAGCAGCGGCCGCATTTGATGCAGGCGTCCTGGTCGATCTTGGCCTTGGCGATGTAGTTGAGGTTCAGATACTGCCAGTCGGTGACGTTGGGCACGGCGCGGCCGGTAATGTCGTCGAGGTTGCGGTGGCCCTTTTCGTCCATCCAGTCGGAGAGGCCCGTGATCATCTCCTGGACGATCTTGAAGCCGTAGGTCATCGCCGCTGTGCAGACCTGGACGTTGCCGGCGCCGAGAACGAGGAATTCGGCCGCGTCCCGCCAGGTGGTGATGCCGCCGATGCCCGAGATCGGCAGGCCGTAGGTTTCGGGATCACGGGCGATCTCGGCCACCATGTTGAGCGCGATCGGCTTGACCGCCGGGCCGCAATAACCGCCGTGGCTGCCCTTGCCGCCAACCGTCGGGTTGGGGGCGAAGTTGTCGAGATCGACGGAGACGATCGAATTGATCGTGTTGATCAGCGAGACGGCATCGGTGCCGCCCGCCTTGGCGGCACGGGCGGGGCGGCGGACATCGGTGATGTTGGGCGTCAGCTTGGTGATGACGGGCATCCGGGTGTACTGCTTGCACCAGCGCACGACCATTTCGATATATTCCGGCACCTGGCCGACCGCGGAACCCATGCCGCGCTCGGACATGCCGTGCGGACAGCCGAAATTGAGCTCGATGCCGTCGGCGCCGGTCTCTTCGACCAGCGGCAGGATCGCCTTCCAGGCCTGCTCCTCGCAGGGTACCATGATCGAGGCGATCAGCGCCCGGTCCGGCCAGTTCATCTTCACCTGCTTCATTTCCCGCAGGTTGGTATAGAGGTCGCGGTCGGTGATGAGCTCGATATTGTTCAGCCCCAGCAGGCGGCGGTCGGCGCCCCAGATCGCGCCGTAGCGCGGGCCGTTGACGTTAACGACAGGCGGGCCTTCCTCGCCCAGCGTCTTCCAGACCACGCCGCCCCAGCCGGCCTTGAAGGCACGCTCGACGTTGTAGGCCTTGTCGGTCGGCGGCGCCGACGCCAGCCAGAACGGGTTCGGGGACTTGATGCCGACGAAATTATTGCGGAGATCAGCCATTGTTCATTCTCCCCTTCATGCAACCGCGACAGCCGGAGCGGCGGCCGCGGTGAGGGTGCGGTGGATGGATTCAGCCGCGTCGCGACCGTGGGCGACGGCGGAAACCGTGAGGTCGTCGCCGCCGAAGACGCAGTCACCACCGGCCCAGACGCCGTCGAGCGAGGTATGGCCTTCGCCATCGACGGCGATGCGGCCGCTTTCCATGCGCAGCGAACCGAGACCGGAGGCGTCAAAGGTCTGGCCGATCGCCTTGAAGATCTGGTCGGCGGCAATGACGCCGGTTTCGCCGGTGCCGCCCAGGCGGCCTTCGAGAAGCTTGGTATATTCCACTTCGATGGCGGCGACTTTGCCGTCCTGCGACAGGATCGATTTCGGCGTCAGCCAGTGGCGGATGATGACGCCCTTGGAGCTTGCCAGATCCTGCTCGAATTCCGAAGCGTTCATGTGTTCCTTGCCACGGCGATAACAGATCGTCACCTCCTCGGCGCCAAGCAGCTTTGCCTGCACGGCAGCGTCGATCGCCGTCATGCCGCCACCAAGGACGACGACGCGGCGGCCGACGGCGATTTCGCTCTTGTTTTCGGCCTGACGCAGTGCCGCGATGAAATCGACGGCGTCGTCGACGCCTGCGAGGTTCTCGCCCTCGATGCGCAGCGCGTTGACGCCGGCAAGGCCGATACCGAGGAAGACGCCGTCATATTGGGCCTGCAGATCGGCAAGCGAGAAATCCCGGCCGAGAAGCTGCCCATGCCGGACCTCGATGCCGCCGATCGAGAGGATGTAGTCGACTTCCTTCTGAGCGAAATCGTCGACCGTCTTATAGGTGGCGATGCCATATTCGTTGAGGCCGCCGGATTTTTCCCTGGCATCATAGATGACGACGGAATGGCCTTTCACGGCCAGGCGATGGGCGGCGGCAAGGCCGGCTGGGCCTGCGCCGACGACGGCGATCGTCTTTCCGGTCGGTTCGGCCCTGGCATAGAACTGCTTGCCGGCCTGCATGGCGGCATCTGTCGCATAACGCTGCAGGCGGCCGATCTCGACGGGCCGCTCTTCGGCCGTGTTGCGCACACAGGCCTGTTCGCAGAGTTCTTCGGTGGGACAGACGCGGGCGCACATGCCGCCAAGGATGTTCTGATCGAAGATCGTCTTTGCTGAGCCGATCGGATTGCCCGTCGAAATCTGGCGGATGAACAGGGGAATGTCGATCGAGGTGGGACAGGCCGTCATGCACGGCGCGTCATAACAGAAATAACAGCGGTCGGCGGCGACCAGCGCCTCGTGATTGTCGAGGCGCGGATGCAGATCGGAAAAATTAGCCTCATACTCGGCGGGCGAAAGCCGGCCAGCATGAATCCCAGTTTCCAGTCGTTCCATTGAAGTTCCCTCATTATTGGTAAACGGCCTGTAAGGGAAAGCGTAACTCAGGTTTAAAAATTTATCAAACGGTAAAATTTTGACGGTTTTCTCTTGCTGGATGCCAAGTAATCGATTGTTTTTATTGGAAGAATTTATCTGGTCCGCATTCGTGAAATGGCTGGACGCGCCCCGCGCCAAGGGCATCGGAAAAAAGATTCAAAAAAGTCGAATTTTTTTCCGATCGGAGGGAACCAAAGTTTGATGTCGCCGTTATTGCGATATCCGGATGGTGATCGCATCGACCCAACATGCGCGCCCCCAACCCACTATCCGGACGTACTCACGGTCCCCTCCCGGTGAGTGAAGACAGCCGGCGCGCCGCCCTCGCACCGGCTGTTTTTCCGTTTGGCGCCTATTTCCAGGCTTTCACACGCGTTTGAAGATCTCGAATTCGGTTTCCGGAATGGTCAGGCGATACTCGATGCGGCCGGGAACGAGTTTCAGCTCCGCCTTGCCATTGACCGACGAAGGCACGACCCGCTCCAGCACGGTGCGGCCGAAGCTGTTGTCGCTGAATTCGTGGACTTCCGACTGATGATGAAGCACCTCCGCCCAAGCGACTTCGATCGCCTTCCTGTCGCCGATTGCGGCTTCGCGGCAATTCAGCGTGATCGAGGCGGCGCCGCCTGATATCGCGCCGTAGGAGGCGGAGTTGACGATGAGTTCGTGGAGGGCGAGCCCGAGATGCACGGCGGCATTCGGCGTCAGATGCGCATTGATGCCATAGATCGGCATGGAGCCTGATGTTTCCGGCCAATAGGGGGCGAACTGCTTTTCGGCGAGTTCGAAGAGATAGGCGCCACGCCAGCTCGAATCCGTAATCAGATCCTGCGAGTTGGAAAGCGATTGCAGCCGTCCGCGGAATTTGAGGAGGAAGGTGTCGAGAGACAGCGTGTTGCGCGCGGTCTGCGTGGCAATCCCCTGGATGATGGCGAGAAGGTTCTTCGAGCGGTGTGAGAGTTCGCGCAGCAGCGATTTCAGCACTTTTTCGCGGTGCCGGCTTTCGGTCACTTCGGCCATGACGGAGAGAAGTCCGTGCGCGCCGCGTTCACCGGTGCGCTGGATCTTCAGTTCATAGGTACGCCTTTCGCCGTCGACGTCGATCTCGACCTCGGCATTGTTGGGGATCCCGGTTTCCAGCACCTTGTGTTTCAGCGCTGTCAGATATCGCCCATGGGCGTCGCCGAAAAGGGCAGCGTCGCTGTTGCCGGGCATAAAGAGCGCTGCAAAATGCGGCGGCAGATTTTCGGCGTAGAAGATCGACAGCCGGGCGTCTTGGCAGAGGATTGAAATCCCGGCGCTGCCGAGCGCGCGTTCCATCATTGCGGCTTTGCCTTCGAAGGTGAAAGGCACGCCGGACAATGGTTCAGTCGTATTCACTCGACCGCCTTTCCTTGTGACATCTTGAACGTCGCTGAAGGGAGCGCCCTTCCAGACACCGCCTGTCAACTCTAGAACAAAGCGCTGCAAAAACCGTTAAAGCCACCGGAGTCCCGGTAGCACCGGAACGTATGCTTTGGCGATTTGGTTCCGAAGTCCGGAAAATTGCGTCTCAGGCGGCCACTCTGGTCGATTCGTTGAAGAAAAGAGCTTGGCTGATCAGTGCCTTGACCATGTCCGGATTGAAGGGCTTGGTGACAAGGAAAGTCGGCTCAGGGCGCTCGCCGGTCAGAAGCCGTTCAGGGAAAGCGGTGATGAAGATCACCGGCACGCTCGACGTCTTCAGGATGTCGTTGACTGCGTCGATACCGGAACTGCCGTCGGCAAGCTGGATGTCGGCCAGCACCATGCTCGGCTTGGTCTTATTGTAGAGCGCGACGGCTTCGGCATGCGTGCGGGCGATGCCGGTGACGCGATGGCCGAGGCTTTCGACCATCTGCTCAATATCCATGGCGATCAGCGGCTCGTCCTCGATGATCATGATATCGGTGGCGACCTGACGGGAAATTTCCTGCGAGGCCACGTCGAGCAAATGCATGACGTCCTGTTCGTCGGTTTCCAGGATATCGGCGATTTCGGCGACGCGAAAATTCTCCACAGAGGCGAGCAAAAAGGCCTGACGGGCACGAGGCGAAACCTTGGAAAGGTTCAGTGTGGCGCGTTGCTCCCAGGCATAGGGCGAAGTCGGCTCTGGAATCTGGACTGCCGTGGAACCAAACAGTTGCGTAAACAGTTTGTAGAGTGCGACCCGGTCGTTCGCCGTATCCGGGAAAATCGACAGATCGGCGATGATGGCTTCGAGGACGGCGGCGACATAGGCGTCGCCCGAAGTCTGGGTGCCGGTGAGGGCGCGGGAATAGCGGCGCAGATAAGGAAGGTGCGGCGCAATTCGAGTAGAAAGTGTCATTAATGGCTCCTGCATACAGGCCGGCATTGGCTTCAATGAGCGGTTAACGTCGCCTTGCTAAAAAAGTTCCGGAACGGGAGGAACTTTTTTTGTCGCGCCGCATTATTCCAGCCGACAATGAAAGGGCGTAGCGTTTTGACCCATGCAACGGCAAATACTGGCGACATCGACACTGGAACGTTCGGAGTCGATGGTTGAAATCATGATTGATCCCCTGCACGCCCCTCTAACAGACAACCGGCGAGAAGACGAATTGATGACTACACGCAAGAAAGAGGCAGCCGATCAGCGAAAGCTGGAGCTGCGGGCAAGCGACATCCTGGACCCGAACAATCAGATCGGCGTCAGGTTGCGGTCGCTTTATGCGGCCGCACAGGATGAAGCGATTCCCGATCGTTTTCTCGACCTTCTCGAAAAGCTCGACCATGCTGAAATGATGGCTTCCGCCAAAATGGCCGAATAGGATCGCCGCATGGAAGATAAAGCGCAACCCAGCTTCAAGCGGGAACTGCTGGCGGCACTCCCCAGTCTTCGCGCCTTCGCGATCTCGCTCATCGGACGGCACGACCGTGCCGACGATCTCGTCCAGGACACCATCATGAAAGCCTGGGCCAAACAGGATCATTTCGAGATGGGCACCAATATGAAGGCCTGGCTCTTCACGATCCTGCGCAACGAACTCTACAGCCAGATGCGCAAGAGCGGCCGCGAGGTACAGGACAGCGACGGGCTGTTCACGGAATCGATGGCGATGCATCCCTCGCAATATGGCGCGCTCGATCTGCAGGACTTCAAAAAGGCGCTCGACCAGCTGCCGCCGGACCAACGCGAAGCGATCATCCTCGTCGGCGCCTCGGGTTTCTCCTATGAGGAGGCCGCCGAAATCTGCGGCTGCGCCGTCGGCACCATCAAGAGCCGCGTCAACCGGGCCCGCCAGCGACTGCAGGAATTGCTGCAGATATCAGGCGAGGCGGATTTCGGCCCCGACGCCACGTCGGCGCCGCTGACGTCGAAGGCCTTTGCCTTCTGACAAGAGTTATACTTGGGAGGAAGGCCGGCTGCCCCTTCGGGGCGCCGGCTTTTTTGCGTTCGTGGGAGTGTTAGAAGGGCGTGTATCCAAAAGTGGTGGATAGTTGTCTAACGCGCACTACTGTTCGTCCCTCATTCCTGTACTCGTCACAGGAATCCAGTGCGCCCAAGTCCTTGGGCGCGAAAGGTTTTTCCCACCTGCCGTGTCGGTTCATTCACCGCGCGGAACGCGCCGCAGCTGGATTCCTGTGACAAGCACAGGAATGAGGGAGAGCGAGGTGGGAGTCATGCCTAATCTTCCGCTGGTAATGTGAAGAGGAAATACTTTCCCCTCTCCATTCTCGTGACAGTTGCGGGATAGGAGCAGGTGGGTTGCCACCTCAATCAATCCTCGCGCTTCGAGCCCACCAGATTGGCCGCGACGATTGCCGCCAGGACGCCGGCGGTCAGGAGCGGCTGGGCGCGGACGAGGCCGAGCCCGACCGTTGCCAGCGATTCCAGTGCCGCGCGGCGTTCACGGGTGCGGCGCGCTTCCCGGGCGTTGATGACCGCCATCACCACCAGCGCGATGACGGCGATCAGCAGCGCGCAGGCGGCCAGGAAGAGGGCCGCGCCGACCGGGCCGTAGATGCCGGCGAGCCAGATGGCGCCGGCGGTGACGGCCAGCGCGTAGGCGGTGAGGAGGAAGAGCACGGCAAGCGCAATGAAGATGCCATTGCGCTTGGCGCGCGCAACGGTGCGGTGCACGCTTGCGCCCGTCAGCAGGCTGAGGATCGATAACAGCATCGCGCTTCCTCAGCGCCGGGCGAGGAAGGCGATGGCAAGGCCGAAAGCGGCTGCGGCGCCGATCGTTGCCAATGGATGCTTGCGCACGGTCTCGCGCATTTCGGTTGCGCCGCGCTCATAGCCGTGCTGCAATTCGCGCAGCAGATCCTCGCTTCGGCCGAGCAGTTCCTCGTAGCCGGCGCTGGCCTGGCCGCGGATTTTGTCGCCCTGGTGGCGTGAGCTCTTGCCAACGAGGCGGGTCAGTTCCGCGAGTTCGTCGCGTAACGCTTCGATCTGCTCCTCGATGCCTAATTCCAAATTGTGGAAGGTGCCGTTGCGGCGGCTGCGGCCGGACTGGAAGATAGAATAGCTCATGGCTGTCTCCATTGGCTGGGGCGCGCGCAAGCCCGCCTCTTTCGCACGTGGGTCACCACCGTCCGTTGCATGAATCAAATCGCCCGGCATTGACCCAGATCACTGCCGACAACGTGTCGCACGGTCAAAAGTTCCGTGCAGGCAGGCTCAGGGGCGGGAAACGGCGCTGTGGGCGAGTACGAAGGGGGTGGCGTCGGCCGGCACCTGATTGATCCGCAGCGCGCAGCCGAACACCGACAGCATCGTTTCGTCGTTCAGCACGTCACCGATGCTGCCGGCGGCGGCGAGGCGGCCGGATTTCATCAGCACGATGCGGTCGGCAAAGAGCGCCGTCAGGTTGAGATCGTGCATGACGGCGATGACACCGCCGCCGCGTTGGCAGAAGTTGCGGGCGAGCGTCATGATGGTCAGCTGGTGGCTGATGTCGAGGCTCGAGACCGGCTCGTCGAGCAGCAGCCAGCAGGGCTTGCCATCGACGACGGGCTCGGCGATCTGGCAGAGCACGCGGGCAAGCTGCACGCGCTGCTGCTCGCCGCCGGAGAGTTCCTGATAGAAACGGCCTTCGAAGCCGGTCAGGTCGACGGAGGCGAGCGCGGCCGCCGCCGTCTGCTCGGCCTTGTCGGGATGCAGGTTGAGACCCGATGTCAGGCCCATGCGGACGATCTCGCGCACGGTGAAGGGAAAGGAGATGGTGCTTGCCTGCGGCAGCACGCCGCGGATGGCGGCAAGCTGCCAGGGTTTCAACCCCTTGACCTCGTCGCCGCCGATGCGCACCGAGCCACCATAGGCAAGTTCGCCGGAGATGGCTTTCATCGTCGTCGTCTTGCCGGAGCCGTTCGGTCCGGCAATCGCCGTCAGTTCGCCGGCCTTTGCGGTGAAGGCAACGTCGCTGATGATGGCCTTGCCGGAAAGGCGCACGGAGACGCCGGAAACCTCGATCATCTGAACGTCACTCACAACATCCGCTCACAGCGCAAGACGCGAACGCTGCCTCAGCAGGATCCACAGGAAGAACGGCCCGCCGACCGCCGCGGTGATGATGCCGATCGGCAGTTCGGCCGGCGCAACCAGGGTGCGCGCCAGGACATCCGCGAAGATCAGCAGCGAGCCGCCGAGAAGCGCTGCGGCCGGCAACAGGAAACGATGGTCCGGGCCGATCGCCATGCGCAGGATATGCGGCACGACGATCCCGACGAAACCGATGCCGCCGCTGACGGCGACGGACGCACCGGTCGCCGCGGCGACCCCGACGATCGCGACATTTTTCAGCCGTTGCACCGGCACGCCCATATGAAAGGCGGCCGCCTCGCCGAGCGTGATGGCATTGAGGCCGCGCGCCATGAAGGGCAGGGCGGTGAAGGACAACAGGATGATCGGGCCGGCCGCGGCGATCTTCGTCCATGTGGCGCCGGCAAGCGAGCCCATGCTCCAGAAGGTCAGGTCGCGCAGCTGCTGGTCGTTGGCCATGTAGATCAGCAGTCCTGTCATGGCGAGGGCAAGCGCGCCGAGTGCAATGCCGGCAAGCAGCATCGTTGCCACGGAGGTCTGGCCGTGACGGGTGGCGATCCTGTAGAGCAGCAGCGTCGTGACGAGACCGCCGCCGAAGGCGGCCGCCGGCAGAGCGTAGATGTCGAGAAGGGCTGAGAGCGGGGCTGCGATGCCGCCGCCGAGCACGATGATGGTGACTGCGCCGAGGCTTGCGCCGGAGGAGACGCCGACGAGGCCTGGATCGGCCAGCGGATTGCGGAACAGGCCCTGCATCACCGCACCGGAAACCGCGAGCGAGGCGCCGATCAGGAAGCCGAGGATCGCCCTGGGCAGGCGGATATCGAAGATGATGATCCGGTCACGCATGCTGAGCGCCGTCTCGGAGCCGGCCATGTTGCTGATAACGTCGAGGATCGAGGCATCTGAAGCGCCTGTCGTCACCGAAAACAGCATCGAGAAGACCGAGCCGGCGGCAAGCAGAACGATTGCCAGCAAGGCAAGCCGCGTCCGGTCGCCCGCGGGCTTGATTTCGCGCATGTCTGCCATCGAGACGTGTCGCCCTCGTTCCATGGCTTGCGGCAGGGCCATGATCAGCCCCCGTAGATCGCCGTGTTGAGATCCCGCGCCGCGGCTGCCGTGCGCGGACCGAAGCCGAGCAGGTAGACGCCGTCCATCCGGATGATCGCTTTTTTCTCGCCTGCTGGCGTCAGCGCGATCGCCGGCTGCGCCAGCAGGTCCTCGTTCTTGGTGCCGGCGCCATCGCCGCGGTTCATCATCAGGATGAAGTCGGGCTTGGCTTCGATGATCGCCTCGTCCGTCAGCGGCTTGTAGCCTGGGAATGCGCCGACGGCGTTGACTGCGCCGGCGAGCTTGACGATGCCGTCGGCTGCGGTGCCGGTGCCCGATGCCATGATCCGGCCGTTCTGGGCGCTGAGGATGAAGAGGACGCGCTTGCGTTCGGCCTCCGGGCGCTTTTCGGCATCGGCGATCGCCGCGTCGAGATCGGCCGCGACCTTTTCTTCAAGTGCCTTCGCCTTGTGCGGCACGCCAAGCAGCGTGCCGACGCGGTCGATCTTGGCGATGATGCCGTCGCGGGTAAAGGCGCTCGGCACGGTCTCGAAGGGTACGCTGGCATTCTTCAGCACAGCCAGCGCCTCCTGCGGACCTGAACCTTCGACGGCGATGATCGCCGTCGGGTTCATGGCGAGGATGCCTTCCGGCGAGAGTGCACGCATGTAGCCGACGTTCGGCAGCTTCAGCGCCGCCTCCGGATAGATGCTCGTCGTGTCGCGGGCGATCAGCCGGCTTTCCTCGCCGAGCGCATAGACGATCTCGGTGATGTCGCCGCCGACCGAAACCAGGCGTGACGTGTCGAGCTTCTTTTCCTCGCCATGGGCGGCGCGCACGAAGGCGAAGCCTTCGATCGGCCGCGCCGTCGGGATCAACGGCAGCGCCATGACGGCTGCCGTCAGGGCCAGTTCCCAGGCACGGATCCGGCGCAGATTGTTACGCATCGTCATCGCTATGATCCTTATGCGGCCACGCTTGCTGCCCGCGGCAGGTTTTCCATGATCTCGCGCCACTCGACGCGTTCGTCGGAACCTTCCTGCCGCTTGCCGAAGAACTGGATGATCATTTCGCCGTCGGCATCGTAAGCCTCCAGCGAGGTGACGTGCCCGTCCTTGGTCGGCTTGCGCACGGCCCAGGTCTCGGCGATGTGATCCTGGCGCAGATGCAGATGGAAGGTCGGGTCCATGATATTGATCCACGGACCCATCGGCTGCACGTTGAAGATCGGGCCGGAATGGATCTGGACGATGCCGTTATTGGCGACGAAGCACATGATCGGCAGGCCTGATTTGACCGAGGCATGCATCATCTCTGCCGTCGCTGAGTTGTCGAGTTTCCAGGCATAGTCGTCGCCGACGCTGCGTACGGCCGCCTGGCGGCCGATCTTCAGGCGCTTCAGCATGCCGAAGAACTCGTGTGTATCGGTGAGTTTGCTCCAGTTGTCGCGCAGCTCGTCGCGGCTGACGTCGGCGGTTTCATCGACGGCATTCGAGGTCTCGGCCTCGATAAATTCCTGCGACTGGTCTTCCAGCTTCAACTCGGCGACGATCGCGTGATAGGCCTCGACATTCGAGCTTGGGCGCAGATGCACCTTGTGCACGGCGTTGCCTGATTTGTCGAAATATTGCAGGCTGAGGCGTTCCTGGTCGCCATCCTTCTTGGAGACGGCGAAGCCATGCTCCCAGCGGCTCGGGAAGATGCGCAGGTCGATATTCTCGCCGAGAACGATGGCGGCCTGCGCGCCGCTCTTGATGTTCTCGAAGACGCCGATCTTCTCGTGCACGGCGCTTTCGTTGCGCGACAGCGCCATCACTTCGCCGAGACCGGCGACGCGTTCGAGAAGCTTCAGTGCGCTGCCGTCGATGCGGGTGACGCTGATGCCGGTTTCGGCGGCGACGAGGGCTGCCTCTGATATCTTCAGCTGGGCGGCGATATCGCGCTCGCGCATCTTCGGATTTTCAGCGCGAAACGCACGGATTTCGGCTGGCGCCGGTCTTGTCTGCTCGGTCATGTCCTACCCTACTTATTGAGAATGAGCTTGCCCTGACGGGTGATCTTCAGGCGGTAGACCACGCCGTCATGTCGAATCATGATCTCGTTCGTGCCGCGGAAAAGATCCGGGCTTTCGACGATCCGGTGCTGGCCCGCAGGCTCGCTCTGCAGCGGCACATGCTTAAAGTTATCTGGCTTTTCAACCATCATTTCGGTTGGCAATTCCGTGAAGCCGGTGATCGGGATCGCCGGTTTTGATGACAATTAACTTGACTTTCTTACTCATAGTTTTTTAAAGACGCAATAGGAGACTAATGCAGTCAAGTTTTTGAGATTGCTGATATCGGGACAATGGCGGAGAAGATTATGGCGGTGAGGTTTGCGGCTGTTACGGCTGGCATGGCGATGGCGGTTTCAAGCATATGCCAGGCGCAGGATGCGGCAACCGCCAAGCTGGATATCGAACTCAACGCTCTGGCGCCATCGCAGAAGGGCTGCATGATGACCTTCGTCGCCGAGAACAATCTTCAGGCGCCGATCAACAAGATCTCCTTCGAGCTCGCCTTCTTCAATGACAAGAATGCCGTCGACCGCATCACCGTGCTCGACTTCCGCGATCTGCCGCAGGGCAAGAAGCGCGTGCGCCAGTTCGATATGCCGAACGTGAAGTGCGAGACGGTCACGCGCATCATTATCAACGACACGCCGGTCTGCGACGGACCTGTTGCCGGCGAATGCATGAAGGGTCTGGTCACCCGCTCGCAGATTTCAGTTCCCTTCGAGGGCTAAAAATACGCCGGGGATGAACTCCGGCGGACATGTTTCAGGCTGTCCGAGGCATACACAATGGCAATTTCAGCGAAGTCCAGATCGAGACAGGTGCTCATCGCGGAGCCGGACGCTGGCGGCAGCCTGAACGACAATATCCCCGGCATGCATCCCGGCCACGAGCTTTCCGATCTGCGCAATGCGCAACGGCAGCCGGCCGGCGAGGCGATGGTCCACTATGCGCGTTTCGCGCAGATACCATCTTTTCCCGACCATCCGGAAGCCGCGCCGGCGGCTCCCGTTGCTGCGCCTCCGATGGATGCGACGGTAGAAAAGCAGGAGGATGAAAAGGCGCCCGTGCGGCGGCGGGTGGCGCTGACGTGTATCGGTTCGTTTTTCTTTCACGCCGGTCTGGTGGCGGCTCTTGCTCTGTTCATGCCGAAACCACCGAACGAAGTGATTGAAGATGCCGGCGAAGCCGTTAGCGTCATCGTGTATGGCGATGCCGATGTTGACCAGACCTCCGCAGGTGATCCGGAGCTGGAAGTGAAGCCGGAAGAAATTGCCGCAGAGGAGGTTAAGCCGGATACGGTTCAGTCGACTGGCGAGACTACTGAACTTCAGCCGACACAGATACAGCCAGAGCCGACTCAACCAGTCGAGGCCGAACCTGTAGAAGCCGTGCCGCCTGCCCAGGAGGTGACGCGTGTTTCGCCCGAGACAGTTGTGGCAGCGGAACCGGAGGTGCTTGTTTCTCAGAACCCCGCCGATACTTTCGTCGCTCAGCCGATGGCAACGGCGGTGCCGGAACAGCCCGTGCCCGATATCTTATCGACCACGGTACCAGAACAGGTGACGACGGCTGCAGTGCAGCCGACCGAAGTTCAGCCGGAAGAAGTGAAGCCTGTCGAGGTCGCTGAAGTCCCGCCGGAACCCGAAGAAAAGCCAGAGGCGAAACCGAAGCCGAAGGTTGGGAAGCCGAAACCGGATGAAAAAAAGCAGCCTCGGAAGAAGGTGGAGCCGGCAGGCGGAAAGAAGGGCTCGGATAGCCGGGACTCGACGAGGGGCGTTGCTACTGGTGCCCAGGAGGCGCCGCAGTTTGACGGCATGTCGACAACAGCTGGCAGAGGCGACGGCACAGGAAGCGCGGCGGTGGCCAATTATCCCGGCAAAGTGCAGAAGCGTATTCGCCGTGCAATTCGGGTGCCCGACGAATACAAGAGGATGGGCGGCGCCATGTCTGTGCGTCTCAAATTGACGATTGATGGAACGGGCAGGTTGGCGGCTGTCTCCGTCGCCGGCAGTTCAGGAATTGCAGACTTGGATAAGGCTGCTGTCGATGGCGTACGCCGTGCGGCGCCATTTCCACCCTTACCCCCTGAGTGGGGTAAGCCGAGTTGGACCTTTACCCAAGAGGTTCAAGTCACTGCTCGATAAATATGATAAAAATAATCAACTTTATACTTTACTCTAAAAATCAAGTTTAATAAGGTCCACCCGCACACGCAGGAATCGTGTGACGATCAACGAGTGAACGGGTGGTATATGGCTCGCAAGGGCAAGAAGGGTTCGAACCGGGAGGTCCGCGACAGCGCGGGCGAGGACGCTGCTCAGGCATCCACCGGGCGATCCAAACTGGATGGCCGCAGTTTCCTCTATGTCGGCGGCCGCGACTGCCAGGTGGCGCATCTTCGCCAGATCTGCAGCAATTTCGGCGCCGAGCTCATTCATCACGACGGCGGCTTGCGCGAAGCGGTTTCCCGCATCGATACCGTTCTTCCCTCGGTCGACTGCGTGTTCTGCCCGATCGACTGTATCAGCCACGATGCCTGCCTGCGGGTGAAGACCGGCTGCAAGAAGTTCGGCAAGGCCTTCATCCCGCTTCGCAACGGCAGCAAATCCAGCCTGGAGCGTGCGCTGCAGACGATGAACGAACGAGACAATGCAAGATGAACGACCAGCGCCCCGACGGCTTCACCATGATCGGCCTGCACAAGCTCGCCGCGCAGACCGGCGAGGGCCTCGTGCCCGAGCTCTACGCACTTTTCCGGCAGCATGCCGAACGCCAGAATATCCACCAGAATGTGACGCTGTTCCCGACCTGGGAAGCGCGTATGCCCGGAGAAGCCGCAACAAGACCGCTTGGCCAAGCGGTAATAATATCCTCGCTTTTCCCTCGCGTTCCGCAAGGGCGGGCAAGAGGCAGGCGTAAGGAGATTCCATGTATATCGCCATGAACCGCTTCAAGGTCGCAACCGGAAGCGAAGGTGATTTCGAGACGTCTGGCGCAACCGCGATTCCAGCCTGCCGGAGGTGCCCGGTTTCGTCGAATTCCGGCTGCTGCGCGGCAAGGTCAACGAAGAGGAGGGCTATACGCTCTATTCCTCGCACACGGTCTGGAAAAGCGAAGCGGATTTTCAGAACTGGACGAAGTCCGAAAGTTTTCGCGCGGCGCACCGCAATGCCGGCGATCACAAGGCGATCTACAAGGGGTCGCCGGTTTTCGAAGGCTTCAATGTGGTTGATGGCGTTTGATTGCGGTTGGTGCGGCGTGATTTAGCTCTCAGCGAAATCTTGATTTTGTCTTCAGCATGGCCCCACGCACACCCTCATTCCTGTGACAGGCACAGGAATGAAGGAGGAGAAGACGTGAGCAGTCAGCAAAAACTCTCTCAAGCCTTAACCCGGAAGACAGCGCCCGCGGCAACGGCCAGCCAGCCAAGCATCATCGCCCAGCCGCCGGTCGGCGCGGCATAGGGGAAGAGGCTGGAGCCGGTAAAGCGCAAGGTGACGAGATCGCCGGCAAAAAGCAGCGTTCCGACAATCATCAGAAAACCGGCCAGCCAGGCGGTTCTGAGCCTGGCGTTGCCGAGAGCCAATGCCAACAGGGCCGGGGCGTGGGCAAGGCACATGGCTGATGCGGATGCCGCAAGATTGGCTTCGCCGCCGCCATGGGCAGCAAGGGCGGCGAGCCCCACGCCGGCGACGCCGAACAGGCCGGCAAAGAGATAGAGCACCGGCTCCAGACGCGCGTTCAAGCTCATGGTCAATCCTTATCGCCAGATGGCCTTATCGTCAGAGGGTCTTATCGTCAGGGGCCTTGTTCTGCATGTGATAGGCGAGCCGTTCGACCGGCGCCCAGATGAGATCGCGCAGCGCCTGGCTGGCAATGGTTTCATCCATGGCACGGCGGAAGCAGAGCAGCCACTCATCGCGCTCGACAGGGCCGATCTCAGCGACGAAATGGCGGCTGCGTAGGCGCGGATGGCCGCGCTTGTCGGTATAAAGCGGCGGACCGCCGAGATAGCCGGTCATATATTCGTAGAATTTCTCTTCGCTGCCCTGAAGGCTCGGCGGATGCACGGCGCGCACGTTCCTCGCCTCCGGCAGCCTGTCCATCAGTTCGTAAAAGCGGTGCGTCAGCGCCCGCACGACGGGATCGCCGCCGATCGCCTCGTAAAGTGTGGTGACTTTCTCCGTCACGAAACCATCCCTGAATGCCATCTGTCCCCGCCTCTACATGCACCTCTGGGAAAACGATCGCAACCGTCATCAAGGTGCCGCGGCATTTCGCGCATAATCCCGGTATCGCAGGGGGGCAATCGATTCTTCTTGACAAAACCGTCCAGACGGTATCTTTTAACTCGCATGTCGAACGCTCATCATCGCAAGAAACAGCCCGCTCTCGTGCGCCAGCAATTGCTGGAGGTCGCCGCCCGCCTTGCTGCCAGCGAAGGCATGGCCGCGGTCACGCTCGATGCGGTGTCGGCTGCCTCCAGCGTCAGCAAGGGCGGGCTGCTGCATCATTTTCCGACGAAGAATGCGCTGCTCGATGCCCTGTTCGAGAGCCTGCTCGAAAAGTTCGACGCTGATATTGAGGAACTGATGCGCGGCGATCCGCAGCCGCAGGGCCGCTTTACCCGCGCCTATCTCAGGGCGGTAGCCGGTCTCAAGGATCGTCCCGACGATTCCAGGGGTTGGACGCAGGTGACGATCGCGCTTCTGGCCGAACCCCGGCTGCGTCTTCGCTGGCGCCAATGGGTGCAGGCACGGGCGGAGGAGTATATCGGCACCGACTCCTCCCTCGATGCGCAGGTCGTGCGTTTCGCCGCCGACGGACTTTGGTTCGCAGATACGTTAGAAAGCCATGATATCAACGGCGTTCTGAGGCGGGATCTCATCGATCGCCTTGTCGAACTGACCGGCAAGTAGTCCGAAAGGAATTCGCCATGAGCCAAGCTGCCGTCTACGGGCTGCTGTTTGCAGCCATCGTGCTCGAGGTCATCGGCACGACCGCGCTGCAACTGTCGCAGCAGTTCACCCGCATCGGGCCGACGGCACTCGTCGTCGCCTGTTATGCGGCCGCCTTCTATTGCCTGTCGCTGACGCTGAAGAGCATCCCGGTCGGCATCGCCTATGCGATTTGGAGCGCTTTGGGAATCGTGCTGATTTCCTCGGTCGGTCTGGTCTTCTTCAAGCAGCGCCTCGACCTGCCGGCCATCGTCGGGCTCGGGCTGATCGTAACAGGCGTTATGGTCGTCAATCTCTTCTCGAAATCCGTTTCACATTGATATTGCTGTGGTATTTCCAGGCGGATTTTCCGCCTTCGTCCGACAAATTTTCCCCTTTGTCAAAATACTGACAAAGGTCTATGTGTTCCTTGGACGTGGAGGAGACGAGGCGCAGCCAGCGCCGTTTTCCAAAGCGCTTTGAATCCTGCCTTCCCGCCTATCGATACTTCCAGGTTTCTACAGGAGCACATCATGGCCATTCGCACCGTCGTCTGGGGAGAGAATATCCACGAGAATACCAATGCCGTCGTCCGGGGCATTTATCCCGAAGGCATGCACACGACGATCGCCAACGCTTTGAATACCGACCCCAGCATCTCGGCGACGACGGCGACGCTGCAGGAGCCGGAACACGGCCTCAGCGAAGCCCGCCTTGCCGAAACCGATGTCTTGACCTGGTGGGGCCACAAGGATCATGGCGCGGTCTCCGATGTCGTCGTCGAGCGTGTCGCCAAGCGCGTCTGGGAAGGCATGGGGCTGCTCGTGCTGCATTCCGGCCATTTCTCCAAGATCTTCAAGCGGCTGATGGGGACACCCTGCGCGCTGAAATGGCGCGAGGCGGGTGAGCGCGAGCGTCTGTGGACGATCAATCAGCGCCATCCGATCGCCGCCGGCATCGGCGAACATTTCGAGCTCGAGAACGAGGAAATGTACGGTGAGCAGTTCTCGGTGCCGGAACCGCTCGAAACGGTGTTCATCTCCTGGTTCCAGGGCGGCGAAGTGTTCCGCTCGGGCCTGACCTGGCGCCGTGGCGCCGGCAACATCTTCTATTTCCGCCCCGGCCACGAGACCTATCCGACCTATCACGACGTCAATGTCCAGAAGGTGCTGATCAACGGCGTGAAGTGGGCCTATAACCCTGAGGGCTCGTTGACGGGTATCACCGACGCTCCAAATGTGCCGGTAGAAAAAGCACTGGAGCCGATCGTCGAACGCGGCCCGAAACTACACCAAGCCGGCGAAGCCGGTTACCGCTGAGGAGCATCCATGCGATTACTCGTTCTTGGCACGGGCGTGATGGCGAAAAACCAGCTCGCCCGCTTCCCCCTCATCGATGGCGTGATAGTGGTTGGCGCCGTCGACACCGATCCCGATCGGCTTTCGGCCTTCGCCGACAAATTCAACATCGAAAAGCGGTTTCTTTCCCTGGAGGAGGCGATCGCCTGGGGTGAGTTCGATGCGGCGACGAACGTCACGCCCGACCGCATCCATCACCCGACGACGATGGCGCTGATTGCTGCGGGCAAGCACGTCTTCTGCGAAAAGCCGCTGGCGGAGAATTATGCGAAGGCGCTGGAGATGACGGAGGCGGCCGAAAAGGCCGGCGTCATCAACATGGTGAACCTTACCTATCGCAACGTCGCGCCGCTGCAGCGCGCCCGTGAGATGGTGCTCGCCGGCGAGCTCGGCACGATCAGACACGTGGAAGCATCCTATCTCCAGAGCTGGTTGGTGTCGCGCGCCTGGGGCGACTGGCGTACCGAGTCCACCTGGTTGTGGCGGCTTTCCACCGGCCACGGCTCGAATGGCGTGCTCGGCGATGTCGGCATCCATATTCTGGATTTCGCCGCCTATGGCGCGGCGACCGACATCGACCACGTCTTTGCGCGGCTGAAGACCTTCAACAAGGCGCCGGGCGGTCAGATCGGCGAATACCTGCTCGACGCCAATGACAGCTTCACCATGTCCGTCGATTTCGCCAATGGCGCACTCGGCGTCATTCATGCCAGCCGCTGGGCGACAGGGCATCTGAACGAGTTGAAGCTGCGCATTTATGGCGAGAGGGGCAGCCTCGAGGTCATCCATCGTCCCAACGGTTCCGAGCTGCATGGCTGCCTCGGCGAGGATGTCGAAACCGCCACCTGGACGAAGATCGAGGTTGAACCGGTCGCGACCAACTACGAGCGTTTTGCCGAGGCCGTGGCAAGCGGGATCCAGCCGGACCCGAATTTCCGCCACGCCGCCAACCTGCAGAAGGTGCTCGACCTCGCCATGGTGACCGAGCGCGAGCGGCGCGAGCTGAAGGTCTGATCCTGTCCGCTGGATAAGCCGCCGTTCATCCGACGGCGGCTTACGCAGCGTATCGGCGCGTCATCGGCTTTTCGTTTGCGAGGTTTTGACGCTATGCTTCTGCATGGGCAGCTCGAGGCTCTCCTTTGGTCCGTTCCTTTACGATCCCGTGACAGGAAGCCTGTGGCGGGACGGGAAATCCGTTGCGGCGGGACCGCGACCGGCGGCGCTGCTCGGCTTGCTGCTGGAAGCTGAGGGCCGGGTCGTCACCAAGGCGGATCTGATTGACAGGGCCTGGACGGGGCTTGCCGTGGAGGAAGGCAACCTTACGGTTCAGATTGCCGCGCTCAGGAAGCTTCTCGGCGCAAGGCCGGATGGCACGGAGTGGATCGTCACCGTTCCCAGGGTCGGCTACCGCCTGCCGCGCCAGGAGGATGGCGGGCCCGTGGCGTCGCAGCCGCCTTCCGTCGCGGTTCTTCCCTTCGTCAATCTCGGCGGCGATGCCGACCAGGATTATTTTGCCGATGGTGTGGTGGCGGAGATCATCACCGCCCTTGCGCGCTTCCGCTCCTTTTCCGTTGTCTCGCGTCATTCCGCCTTCGTCTACAAAGGACGCAGTGTCGATGTGCGAGAGGTGGCCCGAGAACTGGGCGTGCGCTATGTGCTCGAAGGCAGCATCCGGCGGGAAGGGGCGCAGGTGCGTATCAATGTACAGCTGGTCGACGGCGTGACCGCGGCCAATCTCTGGGCCGATCATTTTGAAGACGGCATCAGCGACGTCTTCGCTTTCCAGGACCATATCACCGAACGCGTCGCCTCGATCGTCGAGCCGGCGATCGAGATCGCCGAAATCCAGAGGTCACGACGTGACCGGCCGAACAGTCCGGCAGTTTACGATCTCTATCTGCGCGCCCTTGCCGCGATCATCGACGAGTCGATCGAAAGCAATGCCGCCGCCTATGCCTTGCTGCAGGAGGCGCTCGCCATGGAGCCGGAAAATGCGATGCTGCTTTCGCATGCCGCCTGGGTGCTCGAACATCGCATTACCATGGGCTGGCCGCGGCTCGGGACGGACGACAAGGCGGAATGCGTCAGTCTTGCCCGGCGCGGGCTTCAGCATTCGGCCGGCGATCCCCGCGTGATGGCCCATTGCGGTATGGCGTTGCTGCAGACAGGCAAGGATTATGAAGGCGGCATGGCTGTGCTGGAGGCGGCCGCTGCCGCCAATCCCAACGATCTTCTGGTCGCGGCTTGCTCCGGCATTGCGGCTTTGCACTGCGGCGATATCGAGCATGCGCTCGAGCGCATGCATCGCGCCCTGAAATTGGGACCCCGCGATCCGGATGCGCGTTTTTCTCTGACGGGCATCGCCATGGCCGAAATCTTTCGCGGCAATTACGAGGAAGCACTTTCATTTGCGTCACGCTCGCTGGCGCTGAACGCCCATTTCGATCCGACTTACTGGATGCTGATCGCCGCACACGCGCATCTCGGCAATATGGAGCAGGCGCGGCAGTTCCTGCGCGCGCTCGAGAAAATGGCACCTGATGTGACGCTGGAAGGCATTCTGGCGGGTCAGCCGGCCAAGAATCCCCAGCGTTTTGCGCCGGTTCTGGAAGGGCTGGCGCGCGCCGGGATGCGGCCGCGGCCATAGGCTTTTGCAAGTTTTTGCAGTTTTTAGTCGGACTTTAAGGACCCAGCCCCGTTGCGTCAGCCACGCTGATCCCATCAATCGGGATGGAGGGTCGGCTGATGCTTTCCAGCATGCATATTCTGTCGCTCAAACAGGGCAAGCTTTATGGCGAGCGAATTCCGATAGAGACGCTACCGCAGGAGTTCAAGTTGCCACAGCGCCTTATTCTTCTGTTCTCGCTGATCGGTAGCTGGCGCGAGCGTACGAAAAAAGGCCCCACCGAAGCGGGGCCGGAAGTTGCCGAGCCGCAGCAGGCGGCTTCGGTTGCCTGATTATTCGATGACCTGCACCACACGGTGGGTGCGGGGTTCGACGATCACGCGTTGATTGTTGATGACCGTATAAGCATATTTCGGGTTGTCAGGGACCGGCGTTACGACGACGTCTGCCGGAAGCGGTTTGCCGACGACGATCGGTTCCTGGACGACCACGGAAGCAGTCGGGGCCGGCTGCTGCTGGACATAGGTCACGACCTCGCGCGGCGGCGGGTCGACAACGGCACCGGCGACACCGCCGGCCACGCCGCCAATGGCAGCACCCACGGGACCGCCGACGATCGCGCCGGTGATGGCGCCACCGGCTGCACCGGTCACGGCGCCATCAGCGAGCGCATTGGTTGCAAGAGACGACAGCGCAATAGCGCTGGAGACAAGTAGGACCTTGTACATTTTGCTTCTCCTTACTGGGGTTGCGTTTGGGTAACGACCGCGCCAATTCGAGGTTCCAGCAGGAGAGGGTCACGCTTTGGAAGGCTGATTCACATTGTGTGAGGTGGCCCAGTCATGGGTCGGGATGCCTTATTCCAGCCGCCGGCGGAAGAGCCAGGCGGCGGCGCTGAGTGTGACGGCGGCGATCAGCGCCAGCGGGATCGTCTGGTTCACTACCTCGCTCAAGGGGATATCCTTGAGGAAAACGCCTTTGACGATCACCAGGAAATAGCGCAGCGGATTGATGAGGGTTATCGGCTGCAGCCAGCTCGGCATGTTCTCGATCGGCGTGGCGAAGCCTGAGAGCAGCATGGCCGGAACCATGAACAGGAAGGCGCCGAGGATCGCCTGCTGCTGCGTCATCGACAGCGCCGAGATGAACAGGCCGAGGCCGGCCACCGAACCGAGATAGAAGATCGCGCTGCCGTAAAGCAGGAAGAGCGAGCCGCGCAGCGGCACCTCAAAGAGGAAGACGGCAGCCAGGATATAGACGGTGATGTGGAAGAGGCCGATCATCATCGGCGGGATCAGCTTGCCGATCAGGATTTCGTGCATGCGCAGCGGCGAGACCATCAGCTGGTCGAAGGTGCCGAGCTCGCGTTCGCGAGCAATCGACAGCGCCGTGACGATAAGCCCGATCAGGAGCGCGATACTGGCGATCAGGTTCGGCACCATGAACCATTGGTAGGTGAGGTTCGGATTGAACCAGTTGCGCGGCACTGTCGAGACGATGTCGGCGCCGGCCCGTTTGCCGGCCGGCGTCTCGGCAGCAAGGCCGGCGCCTATCTGTGAGAGGTAGCCGGCGACGATCTGCGAGGCGTTGGAGCGGCGGCCGTCGAGCACCACCTGCAGGTCGGCCGGCGCTCCCGCCTCGATATTGCGCGAAAAATCCGGGCCGATCTCTATCGCCGCAATGGCTGTCTGGGTATCGATCGCCACCTGGATATCCGCCTGGCTTCCCGCCATCTCGATCCGGCGAAAGGTCGGTGAGCCATCGATACGCTCGATCAGTTCCTGGCCCCAGTGACCACTGTCGCGGTTGAGGATCATGATATCGACATTACGGACTTCGAGAGTTGCGGCGTAGGAAAAGACGAGAAGCTGGACGATCGGCGGGCCGATCAGGATGGCGCGACCCTTGGGATCGCGCAGCACGGCCAGCAGTTCCTTGACGATGAGGGCGTAAAGCCTTGTCCATCCCATCTCAGCCGATCCTCTTTCTGGTGCTGCGGGCGGCAAGCATGAACATGATGGCGCCGATCGTCAGCATGACCGATATCGCCTTCACGAACATCGGCCAGATGTCGCCGGCGAGGAAGACCGTCTGCAGGCTGGGGATCAGGTAACGCGCCGGCACGATGAAGGTGATCCACTGGATCACGGTCGGCATGGAATTGATCTCGAAGAGGAAGCCCGACAGCAGGAAGGCCGGCAGAAATGCTGTAATCAGCGCCAACTGCGAGGCGAGGAACTGGTTCTTCGTTACCGTCGAGATCAACAGGCCCTGGCCGAGCGCCGGGATCAGGAAGGCGGCCGAGAGTGTATAAAGGGCGGCGACGGAGCCGCGGAACGGCACGCCGAAGAGGAAGACCGCAAGCAGCACGCAGAGCGTCATCGAGGTGAGGCCGAGCAGGAAATAGGGCAGGATCTTACCGGCGAGCAGTTCGACCGCCGTCACCGGCGTCGCCATCATCGCCTCCATGGTGCCGCGCTCCCATTCGCGGGCGACGACGAGCGAGGTCAGAAGCGTGCCGACCAGCGTCATGACGATGGCGATCGAGCCCGGCACGAGGAAATTGCGGCTGGTCAGTTCAGGATTGAACCAGAAGCGCTGCTCGACCGCGATGGCGGGACTATGCGAGGCGACGTCCGCCTGTCTCTGCCGCTCCCAGTTGGCGACGGCGCCCTGGGCATAATTCTGGACGAAGTTCGCCGTGTTCGGATCGGAGCCATCAACGATTACCTGGATATCGGGACGGTTGCCGGCGGTGTAGCGGGTGGTGAAATCGGCGGGGATAACGACGACGCCGCGCACCTTGCCGACCACGAGGTCTTCTTCGAAAAGACGCCGGTCACGGCCCATCGCCACATCGAAATAGCGTGAGGCCTGGAAACTGGCCGACAGATCCTGCGTCAGCGGCGTCATCTCCTCGGTCACGAGGCCGATGCGGGTGCGGGTGGTATCGAGCGAGACGCCGTAGCCGAACAGAAAAAGCAGGATCAGCGGCAGCACGAAGGCAATGAGGATGCTGCTCGGATCGCGGATCGCCTGCAAGCTTTCCTTGCGCACCAGGGCTGAAAGACGCCGAAGCCGACCGGAGGAGACACTCATGCGGCATCCTCCACTTCCGATTGCTGCACGAGGGCGATGAAGGCATCCTCCATCGTCGGGTCCGGCTGCTCCTTGGTCGCGACCCGCGCCTTCAATTCATCGGGCGAGCCGAGCGCAATCGAGCGGCCGCGATAGATCAGTGAGATTCGGTCGCAATATTCGGCCTCGTCCATGAAATGGGTGGTGACGAGCACTGTGACGCCCTTTTCGACCAGCGCATTGATATGCGTCCAGAATTCACGCCGGGTGATCGGATCGACGCCGGAGGTCGGTTCGTCGAGGAAGAGGGCGCGCGGCTCGTGCATAACGGCGCAGGCAAGCGCCAGGCGCTGCTTCAGGCCGAGCGGCAGATCTTTGGCGGGTTCGCCGGCATGGCGACCGAAATCGAAAATGTCCGCCATCAGGTCGATGCGCTCGCGCCGGTGTTTTCCGCGAAGGCCATAGACGCCAGAGAAGAATTCGAGGTTCTGCATGACGGTGAGATCGCCGTAGAGCGAGAATTTCTGCGCCATGTAGCCGAGCTGGTTGCGGGCTTCGGCGGCATCACGGCGAAGATCGAAACCGGCAACACGGCCTTCGCCGCCGGTCGGCTTCAGCAGGCCGCAGAGCATCTTGAAGGTGGTGGACTTGCCGGCGCCGTTCGGACCGAGCAGGCCGAAGATCTCGCCACGGCGGATATCGAAGCTGATATCGTCGGCAGCGGTGAAATCACCAAAGCGCTTGGTCAGGCCCTTGGCCTCGATCACCGGCCGGTCGTTCTCAGCCTTCAGCGATTGCTGCGCCTCTGCGAGCCTGGAGCGGCCACCCGGACCGCCGCCCAGCATATCGATGAAGGCATCCTCGAAGCGCGGCGGCGCAGGGGCGAGTGTTGCGCCATCGCCGGCCTTGCTGATATCGGGCTTCTTGTCCTTCGCCGCGACCAGGCGGATCGCCTCGCCCTGGATCACGCCGTCGATGACGCCATCGGCCTGCAGGAGTTCGGCGAGCACCTGCCGGCGGCGGCCGGTGACATTGGATACCCTGAAGACCCGGTCCTTGACGCGCTCGGTCATCTCCATCGGTTTTCCCGAAAAGAGCAGCTTGCCCTGGTTCAAAAGCAGCACGTGATCACAGGCTTCCGCTTCGTCCAGATAGGCGGTCGACCAGAGCACGCCGATGCCTTCCTTCGTCAGGTTCTCGACCATCTTCCAGAGGTCGCGGCGCGAGATCGGATCGACGCCGACGCCCGGCTCGTCGAGCAGCAGCAGGCGCGGCTTCTTCAAAAGCGCACAGGCAAGTCCGAGCTTCTGCTTCATGCCGCCGGAGAGTTTCCCGGCCAGCCGGCCGGTGAACCGCTTGAGATCGGTGAAGGTGAGTAGTTCGTCGAAGGCGCTCGCGCGTTCGCTCTTCGGCAAGCCACGCAGATCGGCATAAAGATCGAGATTTTCCCGCACCGAGAGATCCTCATAGAGGCCGAAGCGCTGCGGCATGTAGCCGATCGCCGCCTGGATGCCGGCTGCATTCTTCCTGGTGTCGAAGCCGAGAACCTCCATCGTTCCCGTGTCGGGCAGCATCAGACCGGTCATCAGGCGGATCAGCGTCGTCTTGCCGGCGCCGTCAGGGCCGACGAGGCCGGTGATCGCGCCGCCGCCGATCGTGCCGGAGACGGTGTCGAGGGCGGCGGGTGCGTCGCCGAAGCGCTTGGTGACGCCGTCGATCCGGACGAGCGGCTTGTCGTCCGAACCTGTCAGCGAGCCGGTCTCGGCGGCAATCATTGTCCGCCTGCCGTCGGCCTGGGAAGGCGCACGGTGACCGGCATGCCCTGGCGCAGATCCGGGCCGGGCTTGTCGATGACGATCCGCAGGCGATAAACGAGGTCGGTGCGGAGTTCCGGCGTCTCCACCGATTTCGGAGTGAATTCGGCGACCGGCGAGATGAAGCCGATCGTGCCTTCGTAGGGCTTGTCGGGCGCCGTATCGGAGGCGACCGAAACCTTCATGCCGGGGTGGATGCGGCCGAGATCGGGCTCCGCAACATAGGTGCGCACCCAGACGGGCTCGGTCAAGGACAGCACGAAAACGGTATCCGCCGGCGAGACGATGGCGCCATTTTCCCGCACGCGGGAAAGGATGACGCCGTCGTTCGGGGCGCGCAGTTCGGCATCTTCCAGCGAGGTGCGGGCCGAGGCCAGGGTTGCCTCGGCAGCCTTCACCTGCGCGTCGGCGGCCGCGATATCCTCGACGCGTGACCCCTCCTGCAGCAGTTTCAGCGCCTCGTTGGCGGATTGGGAGCGGGCGGCGGCCATCGCCCGTGCAGCGGTCGCCTGGTCGAGGCTCGCCTCGGAAATCGTGCCCTGCGGGCGCAACTGGCGGGCGCGGTCATAGGCAAGGTTGGCATTCTGGAGATCGGCGAGGCTTTCGTCATAGGCGGCGCGCGCCTGGGCGATTTCGGTCGGCCGTGGGCCGGCCTTCAGCTTGTCGAGCGTCGCTCGAAGGGCTGCTGCATTGGCCTCTCCGGAGCGGACAGCGAATTGATAGGGGGCGGCGTCGAGTTTCGCCAGAACCGTTCCGCTCTTGACCACATCGCCCTCGTCCACGCGCAGTTCGGAGAGGCGTCCGCTGACGCGGAAGCCGAGCGAGACCTGGCGGATATCGACATTGCCGTAAAGGACGAATTCTCGGCGGGCCTCGGCTTGCCAGCCGAGCTTTTCGGGCAGGCCGTACCACCAGGCGGCGGCACTCGCCGCAAGGAGGAGGATGGCGAGAGGAAGGATGCGTTTCATGCTACGCCTCCCTTCGGCGGGCCGAGGACATCAACCAGTTCGGCGGCGAGGCCGCGCAGGGTTTCCACCTGTTCCGGGCCGATGGTGTCCCATTCCATCTGAGCAAGCACGGCCGCGTGGGTGACGCGAAAGACCAGGATGCTGCCGAGAAGATTGAAGGTGCGCAGGCGCACATGTTCCGAGGCGGGGTCTTCGCGAAGGATCGCGCCGATCAGCCGCCGGCCCATCTCGATCATCGGCCGCATAATACCTTGGTAGACCTTCGCAAAAGCCTCGGTCGGCTCCATCTGCTCGCGGATCAGGAAGCGCGCCCACGATTCGGATTCCTTGCCGACGAAAAGCGTCACCATGGTCTGTAGAATTTCGGTGAGGAAGAGGCGGGCCTGAGCTTCGGCGAGGCGTTCGCCGGCGGCGTCGAGCGCCAGCAGATGCGTGCCGATGCGCGCCCTCATGTCGCCGACATGCGTGTCGATGCGGGCCATCAGATACTCGGCGGTGGCGATGTAGAGACCTTCCTTGCTGCCGAAATAGTAGGGGATTGCCTGCAGGTTCACGCCGGCGGCCTCTGTCAGCTGGCGTGTCGAAGCACCGTCGAAGCCGTACCGGCCGAAGACGTCGAGAGCGGCGGAGAGCATCTTCTGCCGCGCGATATCGGCGCGGGCGGAGGCCGGTGCCTGTGCGTCATGTTCTTGGGTCATGACAGATTTATAATGCCGCCAAACAAATAAGTCAATCGATTGATATATTATTGAGCCGAGCCAGCGGCCTACGCCTTCGCTGGTACAAAGGCAAAGGCAGAAACGTGGCATCGTTTCGTGGTGGATGCGTTGGCCGGATTGGGATCGAGATGGGCGTTCAGCGGTTCAGCGTGGATCGGATCAGGCGATCTCGGCTGTTCTGGAAAACGATTGGAAAGGAAGCAAAGAGGCCCGTGGGGAACGGAGCTCTCAGGGTTTTCGGAGTGGGAAGAGGAACCAAGCCTCGGGGTCGGCTGCTAACAGGGTAGCGCTGCAATACCGCTAATTTTCACGACACTAATGTGTCTGGTGCCCAGTCCGCTGTGACACAAAAGCCTGCCACTTTTTCGTGAAGCCTATGGCCATGTTTTGACACAAAACTGCCTTGCTCTTTCCGTATCGCCGGTTCGATGCGTATTCAGATTTATATCATTGCGCTCCTGCTCAGCGCCATCATGTGGTCGATCTCATTCGATGCGGCCCGGGAATCCTATCATGCCGCGCAAAGCGCGGGATTGATGCCGAACCTGCATATCAACAAGAAGCTGGATCGCATTCTGTAGACTGCGATGTAGCTCCCAGGTCCTTGCCGATTGCGTTCTCGGCCCGCGGCCGGGACCCTGTTTCTTTCTGCGTATCGAGCCCTTCCGGACAGAAAATCAAATTTCTTAAAATTTGACCGATCCGCTTAAAAGCGCTGAAAATACTGATGTGTAGAGTGATCTCATGAAAGTGACCGAAGCGTGGACAGACGCATCGATCGCTTGGAGCCGGGCTGAAAGCCCGCCGATCCGCAAACGGGGACCTCGACATGCGCAGAACTCTTACCGCCATCGCCTTGACCGTGACCATCAGTGCCGCTGCCGGGCCGGCCTTCGCTATGGGCCCCGCCAGCCTTGCCCGCGACCTGATGTACACATCCGCCATCGGCCATTCGCCTGAGGTTCCCTTGACCACACGCGCCGGTTTCGTGCGCCCCGGCATTCCCCTCGTCCTGCGCAGCCCCGTGACGGTCGAGGGTGAGGGTTATCGGCTCAAGACCTATTCGCGGAGCCTGACCGTTGTCGTCGACTATATGTTTTCGAAGGCGGTCGATGTCGTGAGCGCGGTGACATTTCTCCGCTGACTGGATCGACTGGAAACAGTTCAGCAATAATTAGGCGCCAAGTTCGCCGCGTACGTCGAGATACCAGTCGACGAAGGCCTTGACGCCGACATCCAGGGTCGTATCCGGCTTGTATCCCGTCAACGCGACGAGCAGATCGGGGGCGGCGAATGTGCGCGGCACATCACCCTTCTGCATCGCCAGCATCTTGCGGATAGCGGGACGGCCGAGCGCCTTTTCCACCGTTTCGACAAAATTCATCAGGCTGACCGGCTGGCCTCCGCCAATATTGACGACACGAAAGGGTGCCTGGCGCGAAAGCGTTTCGATGCCCGCGTCGTCGAGGCGGTTTTCTTCGCTCGGGGTGATTGCCGACAATCTGACGATCGCTTCAATGAGATCGTCGATATAGGTGAAGTCACGGCTCATATTGCCTTCGCCGTAGATCTCGATCGGCTGGTCTTCCAGCATGTTCTTGGCGAATTTGAACAGCGCCATGTCGGGCCGGCCCCATGGGCCATAAACGGTGAAGAAGCGAAAGGCCGTGGTCGGAATCTTGTGAAGATGGGCATAGCTGTGCGCCATCAACTCCATCGATTTCTTCGTCGCGGCATAGATGGTCAGCGGCTCGTCGGCCCGATCGGTCTCGCGAAAGGGGACGGTCTCATTGGCGCCGTAGATCGATGACGTGGAAGCCAGCATCAGGTGACGGACGTCGACGCGCCGCGCGATTTCCATGATGTTCCACGAGCCTTCGACGTTCGAACGGAGATAGGCCTCGGGATTTTCCAGGCTGTAACGCACGCCGGCCTGCGCGGCGAGGTGGATCAGGATGTCGGGCTTGGCTGCCAGAACAGCCGATTCCAGCGCCGGCCGGTCCTCGAGCATTGATATGACGGGTTTGAACGCCGGAAACTGGGAGAGTGCCGCATGGCGCATCTCCTTGAGCTTGATGTTGTAATAGGGAGTGAGGCCATCGAAGCCGGTGACGTCATGCCCTTCCTGCAGCAGGCGCCTGGCCAGATGAAAACCGATAAAGCCGGCCGTACCGGTAATGAAGTAGCGCATTCCCACCTTTTCTCGGCTCCCTGCCGACGGCAAAGAGCCGATTCCGCATCAAAGTGCCCCCACTTACAAGATAAAAAGAGGCCGAGTCGATAGGTCTTTGAAAGAGACGGCAACAGCTTCGTCTCGGCTGCCGTCGGCCCGCCCGCCGCTGTCTTGCCGGATGACGGCCGGCCGCCGATCTTTGCCCTGCCGGCAGCCATCCCTCCCGGGCATTATGCTGCATTGCAACATTGAGGCTTGCATGTTATGGCCGGCTGGTCGTCTGCAAGCAGGTCAGGATCGATGAGAAACATAATCTATTGGATTCTCTGCGCGTTTCTGACCGTTGCCATCGCGATCGTGTCGCTGCGCTATGTGACGAACTTCTGGCTGCTGTCCTTCGTCTACAGCTTTCAACTCCACCTCGGTGTCGTCTTCGTTGCCGCCAGCCTCGTCATTCTGGCCGTCAAAAGACAGATCTACGGCTTTATCCTTCTGCTTGTCTCGCTTCTTCTCATCGCTCACGGCGTCGTCATGCTGCGCGAGTTCTCGCAGGATGGCAGAGCAGCGGACACGCCGCCGCTTTTTCGTCTGATGTCGTTCAACATTGCGATCGACAACTGGAAAAACTCGACCGAAATTACCGATATGGTGATTGCGTCGAATGCCGATGTCGTCAATCTGCTCGAAGCCAAGCCGCTGACATTCCATCTGCAGCAATTGTTCAAGGCCTATCCCTATCATATCGGCTGCGACAGTGGGAAAGATACGTGCGATACGCTGGTGCTGTCCAAGCGCCCGTTCGTTAGCCGGCAGGTCGCCAGCATGGGCAGCCTCCGAAAAAACAGGCTGGTGATATCGAGCGTCGACTTCGGCGGCGAGACCATCAATCTGGTGTCGGCGCACCTGACCAAACCATATTTCGACGATTTCCAGATGGCCGAATTGGAAGATCTCGGCAAAGTGCTGGGTTCGATCGACGGCCCTCTGGTGTTGTCAGGCGACTTCAACTCCTCGGTGATCGCTCCAAGCATCCAAGGTTTTCTGCGTGAACAGAAGCTGATAACGATCGTGCCGGAACCGGCAACATGGCCGGTTGCCGCCGGCGCGCTCGGGATCGCCATCGACCACATATTTGCCCGCGCGCCGCTTCATCTGCGATCGCTGAAACGTCTCGATGACAATCTCGGCTCGAACCATGCAGGCCTTATCGCCGAATTCGTTCTCAACAAGGATGGCGAAACTTCACCGGCAAAGTGACCTTGCCGGGGCAAAGTCAAAATCTCGTTCTGCCGCCTTTTTTGTCGATCATCTGAAATTTCTCGCCGTCGGTCTTCACGCTGACGCAGTCGGTCGACTTGTTGGGAAACCGGACACACACCTGGCCGTTGGTGATCTTATAGCCATTGGCGTTGCCCTTGCGATATTCGTAACCGTTGCTGCTTTCTTTCAGCTCCGACGTGCCCGGCAGGTGCTGGCGAATTTCAGCCTCGCTTGCGGTTCGCATCTTTCCCGTTTCGGCTAACGCCATTCCCGGCAACATGACTGAAAGAAATCCGGCGAGGGCGGTCATGATACGCATCAGGGGGATATCTCCAGTCATGTCTTTCGGTGCGCCCATTCTACGAGAACTCCGATAGCGAATTCAACAGCGAAGGTGGTCGCGCCGCAGGCCGACCAGCGGCTTCACGTTCTTCCGAACTCATCGACGATACGGATGATGTCGTCTTCGCCGAGATAGGAGCCGGTCTGCACCTCGATGAGTTCGAGGACGATCTTGCCGGGATTGGCGAGACGATGAACTTCGCCGAGCGGAATATAGACGCTCTCGTTCTCGCGCAGCATCCGCACGGTCTCGCCGACCGTCACCTCGGCGGTTCCCTTGACGACGACCCAGTGTTCGGAGCGATGGTGGTGTTTTTGCAGCGATAGCTTCTTGCCCGGCGTGACGAAGATGCGCTTCACCTGGAAACGATCGCCGTTGAAGATGGAGGTATAGCCGCCCCAGGGACGGTAGGATGTCGGATGGGTTTCGGCGAATTTCGCCGTGGCGGACTTAGAGGCCAGCATCTTGACCAATTGCCCGACATTCTGGCTGTCTTTGAGCGGCCCGACATAGACGGCGTCTTCGCTGGCGATGACGGCGACATCATCCATGCCCTGGACGGCAAGATGCACGCCATGGGTCATGACGAGCGAGTTGCGGGTATTGACGACGGTGGTGTTGGCGGCGGCGACGTTGCCGTTGTCGTCGCGTGCGCCTGATTTCCAGACGGCATCCCAGCTACCCATGTCCGACCATTTGAACGGTGAGGGGACGACAGCCGCCTTGGACGTTTTTTCCATGATCGCATAGTCTATGGAGATATCGGGGCTCTTGGCGAAATGGTCGGCGTCGAGGCGGGTGAAATCGAGGTCGCGGCTTGCTTTCGAAACGGCCTTGCTGGCCGCCTTCAGCACATCGGGCGCATATTCCTGCAGTTCGGCGATGAGCTCCGCCACCGGGAACATGAAGATGCCTGAATTCCAGTAGAAGCCGCCGTCGGCGAGCATCCGTTCGGCCGTTTCCAATGCCGGCTTCTCCACGAAGCGGACGACCTTGTGCGCGCCGTTTTCGAGGGCATCGCCGATCTCGATATAGCCGTAACCCGTCGCTGGCTCCGTCGGCGTGATGCCGAAGGTTACGAGCTTGCCGTCGGCAGCGGCGTCGCGGGCGATGCGGATGCAATCGAAATAGCTCTTGTCGGCGAGGATCTCGTGATCCGAGGCGAGCATCTGGATGATGGTGTGCTTGCCAAAGAGGTCAGCTGCAAGCGTTGCGGCCGCGGCCACCGCTGCGGCTGTGTTGCGGGCGACCGGTTCGAGCAGGATCGCTGCGAGCGGGATGGCGCGCTCGCGAGCCTGTTCGGCGACCAGGAAGCGGAATTCTTCATTGGTGACGACGATCGGGGCTTCATAGAGTTCGGGATCGGAAACGCGTTCGAGAGTTTCCTGAAACAACGTCTTGTCGCCGACGAACTGGATGAATTGTTTCGGTGCGGTGGCACGGGAAAGCGGCCAGAGCCGCGTGCCTTTGCCGCCGGCCATGATCACGGGAACGATTTTCTGCGTCATAGGCGGGTTCCTTGAGATAAACGGCTTGTTCGTCACATGTTACCGGGCGCCTGCCCAGTCTCTTATTCGATTGAGCCCTGTCTTCAGCAAGTCCAGGGCTGCAGCTTCGCTGCCGGCCTCCACGTAGCAGCGCATCTCAGGCGCATTGCCGGATGGGCGGAAGTGAATGATCCCGCCATCTCCTAGCGTCACCCGAAGTCCGTCGATATCGGATTTCGCGGCCACCTCGCCGATCGGCTGCAGGAAAGCCCGGAGATTTTCTTCCGAGGCGCGCAGATGCTCCATCAGTGCCGCGCTCGTCTCCACCGGAAAATTCTCCAGCCGATCGGCTGCGGCAAAGGGCAGGTGATAGGAGGCGGCAATGGCTGAGAGCGGCTGCCGGCGGATAGCGGCGAGCGACAGGATTGCGAGCATCGGGACAAAACAATCACGCGTCGGCAAGGCGCGCACGGCTCTGCCGTTGATATCGAAAGGGGTTGCTGTCAGCAGCCCGCCATTGGCTTCAAAGCCCATGACATGATCTTCGCCGGCCGCTACGGCCTCTTCCATACCGGATATGACGAAGGGCGAGCCGACGCGGGTGCGCCTGACGGCGAAAGAGCCTGCGGCCTCGATGCCGGAATTTGACGTAACCGGTGTCACCACCGTCCCGGCGCGCAAGAAATTGGCTGCCACAAGGCCGAGAAGGTCGCCGCGCAAGGGGGCGCCGGTTTCGTCAGCGACCAGCGGACGATCGCCGTCGCCATCGGTCGAGACGATTGCATCGAACTTGTGCTCGGACACCCAGCGCTTCATCAGCGTGATCGTCTCGTCGGAAACAGCCTCGGTATCGACGGGGATGAAACTCTCCGAACGTCCGAGAGCGGTGATCTCAGCGCCGTAATGAGCGAGAACGTCAACCAGCAGATCGCGGGCGACGGTGCTGTGCTGGTAGACGCCGATCTTCATGCCGGACAGCGCGCCTTGCGGAAGCAGGGCGGCATTGCGTTCAAAAAAGAGCTGCCGGCAGATCGCTTCATGATCCTCCGTCTCGGCCGGCGCCTGCGTCACCGCTTCACCGGTTCGCTCGATCTCGGCCGCCGATGCGGTAATAGCCGTCTCGTCCGATTTGTCGATCTCGCCATCGGGACGATAGAACTTGATGCCGTTGCGGTCCGCCGGAATATGCGAGCCCGTAACCATCAGGCATGCGGCGTTGCTCTCGAGGCCATAGAGAGCAAGAGCGGGTGTGGGGACATTGCCGCAGTCGGATATCCGGAAGCCGAGCGCGGCGAGCGCACCTGCACAATTTCCTGAAATTTCGGGGCTTGAATCGCGAAAATCACGGCCGATCAGAATGACGTCGCCGGCCTGCGCCTTGCCGGTCTGCAACAGATATTTGCCGAACGCGGTGGCGTAGAGAGCAGAGGCGCGTCCCTTGAGATCGACTGAAAGTCCGCGAAGGCCGCTCGTGCCGAATTTCATAGGAAGACATGGCTCCGATTGCACGATCAAGTTTCTACTCAGGCCGCCTGCCGGCGTAAACACCAAAGCTCACATATAGTTAAACACGGAGGATGATGTTTCACGCAGGCTTTTGCAATCTTCTCTTGCTGAATTCTGAGGGCGTAGACCCATTGCTGATCCAGCAGGCATTGCAGCGTAGGTCGATTTTGTTAGAACCGTGTGTCTGTTGTTTCGTCCTATGCGAAGGATTTTCCTAGATGAGCGATACATCCGTCAGTCTCGAGGAGAGTTGGAAGGCTGCGCTGGAGGGGGAGTTTTCAAGCCCCTACATGCAACAGCTCAAATCTTTCCTCGTCGCGCAGAAGCAAGTCGGAAAGCGGATTTTCCCCAAGGGCAGCGAATATTTCCGCGCCCTCGATCTGACGCCGATCTCCAACGTCAAGGCCGTCATCCTCGGCCAGGACCCCTATCACGGGCTCGGGCAAGCCCATGGGCTGTGCTTCAGTGTCCGGCCGGGTGTGCGCATCCCGCCCTCCCTCGTCAATATCTACAAGGAGATGGAAACGGATCTCGGCATAGCGCCGGCACGTCACGGTTTTCTCGAGCATTGGGCAAGACAGGGCGTGCTCCTGCTGAACAGCGTGCTGACCGTCGAGGAAGGACAGGCGGCGGCTCATCAGGGCAAGGGATGGGAGCGCTTCACCGACGCGGTCATCCGCAAGGTCAATGATGAATGCGAATCCGTCGTCTTCATGCTCTGGGGTTCCTATGCCCAGCGCAAGGCCGCCTTCGTCGATACGACGCGGCATCTCGTGCTCCGGGCGCCGCATCCCTCGCCGCTTTCGGCCCATAACGGGTTTTTCGGCTGCGGGCATTTTTCGAAGGCGAACGCCTTCCTGCAGTCGCGCGGACGCGAACCGATCGACTGGCAATTGCCGGCTAATCCCCATGAAGCCTAGATGTGAACGTAAGCGAGCATTCGTTCACTAAAAGAAGACAATGCGTTTTGATCTAAGGGTCTGTTCCGCAGGAGCTGCAGCGCGCATCTTAGCCTCATCGAAAGCCCGCAACGGCGGGCATGAAAGGGGTCTCACATGCTCGATCAGATCAAGGGTCTGCACCACGTCACGTCGATGGCGCAGGACGCCCGCACCAACAACCAGTTTTTCACCAATGCGCTCGGCCTGCGCCGCGTCAAGAAGACTGTCAATTTCGACGCGCCTGACGTTTATCACCTTTACTACGGTGACGAGATCGGCACGCCCGGCAGCGTGATGACCTATTTCCCGTTCCCGAAGATGGCGCAGGGCCGTCCCGGCACCGGGGAGGTCGGCACGACTGTGTTTTCCGTTCCGCAAGGCTCGCTCGGCTTCTGGAGCGATCGCTTGGCCGCGCTTGGTCTCGGCGGACTGAAGGCGGAGGAAAGTTTCGGCGAAAAGAGGCTGAACTTCTCCGGTCCCGATGGCGACGGCTTCGCGCTCGTCGAGGTCAGGGATGATGCGCGTCAGCCCTGGACACAGGGCGGCATCAGCGAGGACCATGCCATTCGCGGCTTCCACTCTGTCGCCATGCGGCTGAGGGACGCGGGCGCCACGGCCGAACTCCTGAAGTTCATGGGCTACGAGGTCTCTGAGGAAAGGGATGGCGTCAAGCGGCTGATCAAACCCTCCGGCAATGGCGCGCATCTCATCGATCTCGAAACCATGCCGAACATTGCCCGCGCGCTTCCCGGCGCCGGCTCCGTTCACCATGTCGCCTTCGCCGTCGAAAACCGCGAGAAGCAGCTCGAAGTGCGCAAGGCACTCATGGACACCGGCTACCAGGTCACACCAGTGATCGACCGCGATTATTTCTGGGCGATCTATTTCCGCACGCCGGGCGGTGTGCTGTTCGAGGTCGCGACCAATGAGCCCGGCTTCGATCGCGACGAAGATACGGCCCATCTCGGCGAAGCCCTGAAGCTGCCGCAGCAGCACGCCCATCTTCGCGCGCTGCTCGAGCAGCATCTGCAGCCGCTCGAAGCGTAAGGAGAGGCGATATGACCGAAACCGGATATGTGCACCGGCTGTATGCCGGTGCACCGGATAAACCCATCCTGTTGGTGCTGCACGGCACCGGCGGTGACGAAAACCAGTTCTTCGACTTCGGCCGGCGCCTGCTGCCCGAGGCGACGATTCTCTCGCCGCGCGGAGATGTTTCCGAACGTGGCGCGGCGCGATTCTTTCGCCGCACCGGGGAGGGGGTCTACGATATGCCCGACCTTTTGCGAGCGACGGAAAAGATGGCCGCCTACGTCAAGGCGTTTGCCGACGAGCACCGGGCTTCCAAGATTCTCGGCCTGGGTTTTTCAAACGGCGCAAATATTCTTGCCAACGTGCTGATCGAGAAGGGTATCTTCGATGCTGCGGTTTTGATGCACCCGCTCATTCCGTTTCAACCTGAAGCCCAGTCGACGCTTGCGGGAAAAAAGGTGCTGGTGACGGCAGGGCAGCGAGATCCGATCGCTCCCGTTCCCATGACCGAGGCGCTGTCCGACCATCTTAAGAGCCGAGGGGCTGATGTCAGGGTGGTCTGGCATCCCGGTGGCCACGAGATTGCGCCGCTTGAGATCAATGCGGTCCGCGATTTTCTCGGCGCTTATTGAAACGTACACCGCTAAAGCGCGTCGCAATCTTTACAGATTCGCTCCTGGCGCTTTAGGTCCTTGGTTTTACGCATGTCATTGTCGCAACACCGCTGCACACTTTTGGGCGACAAGCTTTAGCTGGCGGGAGACTGATTTGCGGGACCGACGATTGCCGGTCCCGCATCTTTGCTGGCACGATGATCCCATCGTCCGTTATCGATAAGACTTCAGGGGCGAGGAGGATATTTGCCCCTGATTGCCTTCATATAAAAATTTCCCGGGGATTCCGCCATCGTCAACCCGACGACGACACCCTTGGGAACGCCTTCATATTCTCGTCTCTGACCGTTGGTCAGATAGACCCGTAGATGCCGGCTGTCTTCGTCGTAGGTGATTGCCTCGATAAGTTTCGAATCAACCGCAGTTTCCACTTTGCACCCCGCAATTTTGGATCTGAGATTCCCAATCAAGAATGTCATTCACGCTCGCAACGCACCATCTTTATGCTGCCCCGCGGGGGCGTCAAGCGCGATCTTCTTTAACGTTCATTTTTTCGTGTACGCTCTCGTTATAGTTGATTAATACAGCTTTTTCGAAGGTCTCTCCTGTGGAAATCCGACAGCCGCGATTCTTCCACTCGGGAAATATTAACCGCAAAGATGACGTGAAACACCATATGCGCTCCGCTTAACGACGGATTAACCGTCATATATTAAAATATAGCGGAATATTAACCGTAGCGCTCTCCCAGATATGGACAATTACAGATTGCTGTTTCTCGCGACAGTAGTGTTACTATCACTGGCGAGTTGCTTGAGTGGGCGTGGCCACGTGCCTCCGACAACCGATCTGCCTGCAAAATTTCGAGAAAGCGCCATCGAAGAGGTCGAGAATGCATTGTCGTCCGTTCACCGCGACACGCAAACCGGTCAGGCGCTACGCGCTCAGGCGAAGACTACGCAGGATTCCCTTGCGCTTTCAATCGGCAGCTACAAGGATGGACAATCATCCTTCACTGAGCCTCATGCCGTTGCAGCGATGGACAAGAGATGGATTATTTCCGACAGCCCGTCATCCGGTCGGGTCTCATAAATGGGTTACATGTTTAACTATCTAGGGCCGTGGCGACAACAGATACCGATACTGGCTGGCAACCGTAAAAGACGCGCTCGGCTGACGTTTGCCGAAGGCGAATTCGCTGCGGTCTACGCGATGAGCGATGTTCACGGATGTTACAATGAGCTTGTCGAGGCGCATCGCCGCATCGAGGCGGACGCCGCCCGCATTCCGGGACCGAAACTCATCGTCATGCTCGGCGACTATGTCGATCGCGGGCCTGATTCGAGTGCTGTGCTGGAGTTCCTAAGCAAGAGCCCCCCGCCGGGATTTCAGCGGTTCGTCCTGTGCGGCAATCACGATTCGGAACTGGTGCAGCTCTATCGCAAACCGGCGCGTATTCTCGAATGGCTCGGCTTTGCCGGAACGGAGACGTTGCACTCATACGGTATCGATATCGAGCATCTGCTGCAGTCGGCGGCCGGAAGCGAAACGATTGCCCGCGTCATTCGGAACATGATTCCCGAACGGCATATCGAATTCCTGGAATCGCTGCCGATCATGCTGCGGATGGGAAGGGTCCTCTTTGTCCATGCGGGCATCAAGCCGGGCATCGACCTCAAGAAGCAAAAGGACAGCGACCTCATGTGGATCCGTCAGCCCTTCCTGGAGGAAGGGCCGCAGCTTCCCGTCCTCGTGATTCACGGCCATACCCCGGCGCGAACCCCGACATTCGGTCCGCAACGCATCGGCATCGACACCGCGGTTTCGGCGACGGGCCGGCTGACCGTGCTGACGATAAAAGGGACGCGGGTCGGGATCCTCTAGCGCATCATGCTTTCCGAAAATCGGAATCGATTTTCGGAAAGCATGATGCGCAGGTTCAACGTGTTAGAGCGTCCTTTGTGCGTCCGAAAAGGACGCGCGGCGCTCTAAATCGACGAGCCCGGTGTCGGCCAAAAACCGCTTACACTGTTTCGACATCACGCTCTAAAAGCAAACGCCGCGGGCTATGCTCCGCGGCGTCAGGACGATCAGATGTTCATCTATTTCAGGAGTGGGTCACGTCCTGGTAGAGATTGGTGCCAATACCGGTATAGGTGAAGCCGTATTTGCGGACCTCATCACTGCGGTAGATATTGCGCAGATCGACCAGGATCGGAGCGCGCATCGACTGCTTCAGCCGATTGAAATCGAGCGCGCGGAACTGGTTCCATTCGGTGACGATGACAAGCGCATCCGCGCCGGCCGCCGCTTCGTAGGGGCCACTTGCATATTCGATGCTCTCGATCACCTTGCGGGCATTCTCCATGCCCTCGGGATCGTAGCCGACCACCTGGGCTCCGGCGTCCTGCAGGGTCTGGATGATGGCGATCGCCGGGCTGTCGCGCATGTCGTCGGTGTTCGGCTTGAAGGTCAGGCCGAGAATCGCGACCTTCTTGCCGCGAATGTCTCCGCCGACGGCCGAGATGACTTTGCGTCCCATCGCGCGCTTGCGGTTGTCGTTGATCGAGATTGTCGTCTCGATCAGCCGGACCGGCGCGTCGTAATCCTGCGCCGTCTTGGCAAGGGCAAGCGTATCCTTGGGGAAGCAGGAGCCACCGTAACCCGGGCCGGCATGCAGGAACTTGGCGCCGATACGGCCATCGAGACCGATGCCGCGCGAGACGTCCTGGACGTTTGCGTCGACCCGTTCGCAGAGATCGGCGATCTCGTTGATGAAGGTGATCTTCATCGCGAGAAATGCATTGGCTGCATATTTGATCAGTTCCGAGGTGCGGCGGGTGGTGAAGACCAGGGGGGCCTGATTGAGATAAAGCGGACGATAGACCTCAGTCATGGTTTCACGCGCCCGATCGTCGTTCAGCCCGACGACAATGCGGTCAGGGCGCTTGAAATCTTCGATCGCCGCGCCTTCGCGCAGGAATTCGGGATTGGAAACCACGGCGACATCCGCCGCAGGGTTGGTTTCGCGCATGATGCGTTCGACTTCGTCTCCCGTGCCGACCGGAACCGTCGACTTGGTGACGATAACGGTGAAGCCTTCCACGTAGGTGGCAATCTCGCGCGCTGCGGCGTAGACATAGGAGAGATCCGCGTGGCCATCGCCGCGCCGGGACGGCGTGCCGACTGCGATGAACACGACGTCGGCGCTGCGGACGCTTTCGCCGACATCCGTCGAAAACGACAGCCGGCCGGTGCTGGTATTTTCGGCGACCAGTTGCTCCAGGCCCGGTTCGTAGATCGGAATGCGCCCTTCGCGAAGGGCTTCGATCTTGCTCAGATCCTTGTCGACGCAGATGACGTCGTGGCCGAAATCCGCAAAGCAAACGCCTGAAACGAGGCCGACATAGCCTGATCCAATCATCGTGATGCGCATATTTCCCTCAAATCATTAGAGTAGAACGTCATGCTGCGTCGCAGCATGAGTTCGTCTTAGTTAATCTGGACGAAAAGACAATACCGAAGATCGCCTTGGTACCCACATCGGACATCGAACTCCGGGCATCGCAGCTTGCTGCCGGCTACCCCGTCGACAGCCAAAACATAGGTTTATGTGGAAGATATGACAAGTCGAGCCGCTCGTCAGAGCGGCTCGACTTCAATCCGGAAACAGGATCAATCGGTCTGTGTCGTTGCTCGGCTGCTACAGCCGGTACCAGACGTAGGGGTCTGTTCCCGATTGAATCTTGTCCCAGCGCAGGTCGGTCTCGCGCCAGTTCTTGATGGTGCTTTTCCTGTTGTCGAGGACGAGATCGCCCTTGTCGGTTCTGACGACGAGGACCGCATGTCCTTCACCGGAGGGCGTATATGCGGTCGCGATCCGCAACGCGCGCGACGACCAGCCCATCGCTATCAGGCGGCTGCGTTTGGTCAATGCGAAATCTTCGCAGTCGCCGCTGCGCACATTCACTTTCCAGACGTCGCCATTCAGTTCACTGCGGGAGTCGTTCCGGCCGATCATCGTACGATTGACGGCGGTGTTGACATCCTTCAGTTGCAGCATTTGCTCGTCCGTCAGCGCAATGACTGCCACGCCATTGTTGTCGCGGCATTCGGCCGGGTTCTGGGCGCAGAACAGCACCTGGGCAAAAGGCGGAATGATCTTGTCTTTTTCCGAGATATAGCTGACCGACGAACTATCGGTCAGACCGCGGGCAAATCCTGCGGGACCGGCGGCAAATGCCGAGCATGCATTACCGGCTGTAAAGGCCAGTGCGAGAAGTGTAACGACTGTTTTCTTCATCTCTTAAATCCCCGTTACGGGCAACCGATTGAGATCAGGCTTGCCTTTTGTCTCAGTCAATGGCATGGCGATTTAGTGATCTGCCAAGTATTGGCTGCAGAACGTCTGTCCCGTTCCTGCTGCTTGAAGGAGCATAGCCGGGGCTTGTCTCGATTGGTTTAAACCTTTCGCGACAATTTTAAACGATATGGATTTCTGTCAGACCTTAACATTCAAGCGCTTGATCTGCAACTTAAATTAGCATGAATAAATGATCGCAGCGGTTGCCTCATGGCTTTTGATCGCGTTTGCTTTGGTAGATAAACTCTGATGCTGTCCACTCTGATCAACAGGCCGGTCTTGCGAGAGGTTCTTCTCTCCACCTTTATTAGCCTGGTTATACTGACACTCATTCCGTTCGGCAGCGTCACGCCCTTTCCCTTCGCCTTCGCCGCGATCGCAATGTTTGCGCTTGCCGTCATTTCAGCACTGCTGTTCGGAGAGCCGCGACAAAGCCGATGGGTTTTCAGTGTCGTTTTGCTTTTGCTTGTCGTGCTGACGGGGTGGACCTTCGTCCAGACCATCGAGCTGCCTTCCGATTGGCTGGCAAATCCTGCCTGGAATGCTGCCCGGGACCTGGCAGGTGTCCAGTATGCGGCGATCTCGGTCGAACCGGCCGATACGCTCGCGTCGACCCTCTGGGTCGCGCTGCCTTTCGTCACGTTCCTGACCGGGCTTCTGTTATGCGATACAGATCAGCGCGCGCGCAAAGTGCTCGCCGGCCTCGGGCTTTCGGCAGGCATCATCGCTGTTTTCGGTCTGTTGCAGTTTTCGCTGTTTCCCAACATCCTGATCGTCGTGGACAAACACGCCTATCTCGACAGCCTGACCGCGGTCTTCGTCAACCGTAATACCGCTGCGACCTTCCTCGGGCTTGGAACGCTGCTCATGCTGACCCTGGTCCGGGACGTTGTCCGTGCCTATTCGAACTATCCGCCCGGCGAACCGGGCCGAAACGCGCTTCTCTTGAGATCGTGGATCTACATCCTGCTCTTATGCGCATGCTTCACCGCGCTGATGCTGAGCCGCTCACGCGCCGGGATATTTGCCACCTTTGTTGCCGCCCTCATCTATTTTCCATGGCTTGTTCTCAATTGGCGCGGATCGAGGCGTCATCTGAAACCGGCGCCAAAATGGCGTTCGATGCTGAAAATCCTTTCGGCGATTGGTTTCGTCGTGGTGCTCTTGGCGATGTTTGCAGGCCAGGCGATTTTGCGTGCGCAAGAGCGGCGGCTCGAGGATGATGATCGGTTCTGTATCCTGCCGGGCATATTGCGTGCCGTTTCGGACCATTGGTTGACGGGGACGGGGCTTGGAACCTTCCGGACCGTGTTTTCCGCCTACCGCGATCCGGCCTGCGGGATTTTCGGCATCTTCGACCGCGCACACAATTTCTATCTGGAAGGATTTCTGGGCCTCGGAATATTGTTCCCGATAGCGGCGATCCTTGCCTTCTCGGTCCTTGCCAAAGTTTTCTGGCGCGGGTTCGCCCAAAGGCGGCGCCTCAGGCATTATGTTCTTCTTGGCCTGGCGGGGACGGTTTTGGTCGCCCTTCATGCAGCGGTCGATTTCTCGCTGCAGATACCGGGTTTCGCCGTGTTTTATTCGGCCTTTCTCAGTGCGGTTGTCGCGATAAGTCTCGGGCGCAACAATGGAGAGGCGGACATGGCATATGAGCGGCCGTTAACCACTTAAAGTTTAAATGGATGGATTTTAATAAGATTTTCGGAAAAGATCGATTGTGCAGGTGCGAACGGTTGACTCTGAAACCCAAGAAATTTTATAGCGGGGGCAGCCTTCGGATTGTTGCGACGCCAGAAAAGTCGGACCGAAGTCGTTTTTCGCTTCCTAAGGGGCTCGGCGTTGCCAGCCTGCCACAGTTAGGGGAATGTTAATCGGCTTTCAGTGTTATTGATCGGGGATCGTCTTGTATTTTGTCAGATTGCGGGGCAGTAGCTTCAGGGGCGTCAACACAGGTTATTCTATGGGTTGTTCTCGTATCGGTAGTACACGCGTCGCCATTGTTGTAGCGCTAACGACTATATTGGCAAGCTGCACCTCGTTGCCAAGATCCGGTCCTGATCACAAAGATGTTGATCGGGATGCGGCAGTGAAAGTGACAACGAAGGAGCGTCGCGTCGGTATCGACTACGCCCTGATTGATCTCAGCAAGAACGTTCTCCCGTATTTTACTTCTCCCCAGCCAACCTCCTTCAAGGGCTTTGGCGGCGGTCGAGGCGGGGCGCCCGAAATTCCGCTTGGGTACGGTGACGTCGTTGAGGTCGCCATCTTCGAAGCTCAGTCCGGCGGTCTCTTCATTCCGTCCGATGCCGGCAGCCGACCCGGCAACTACATCTCTCTGCCGAGCCAGACTATCGATAGAAACGGAACGATCACAATTCCCTATGCGGGCAGGGTTCCGGCTGCCGGCCGCCTCAAGGAGACCGTGGAGCAGGATGTCGAGGATCGCCTGGCGAGCCGCGCGATCGAGCCGCAGGTGGTCATTACGACGACGACGAGCCGCTCCAGCCAGGTGGCTGTGCTCGGTGATGTCAACAATCCCCAGCGCATCGAGATCAGCCCGGCCGGTGAGCGCGTTCTCGATGTCATTTCCGCCGCAGGCGGTTTGACGACCAACAATATCGAAACGAATGTGACGCTGCAGCGCCGCGGCAAGATCGCGACCGTCGCCTACAACACGCTCTTGAAGAACCCGGCGGAAAACATCTACGTCGCACCGGATGATACGATCTCGATCGATCATGAGCGTCGCACATTCCTTGCGCTTGGTGCCGCAGGTACCAGCGGGCGCTTCGATTTCGAAGAATCCGACCTGACCCTTGGCGAGGCTATCGCGAAGGCGGGCGGCCTGCGTGACGACCGCGCGGATCCGGCCCAGGTCATGCTTTATCGCCTTGTCCCCAAGAAAACGGTTCAGGCGATGCATGTGGACACGACGAGATTTGCGGGTGAAACGGTTCCGGTGATTGTTCGAGCCAACCTTCGTGATCCGGCCACCTTATTTGCTGCTCAGCAATTCAAGATGGAAGACAAGGATATTATCTATATTTCCAATTCGGCCTCTGTTGAACTGGTCAAGTTCCTTGACATCGTAAACTCGGTATCGTCCACTGTTTCCGGAGTGGCCGACGATGCGAATGATACCCGTAACGCCGTACAAGATCTTGGAAATTGATTGAAATAGGCGGGCCGGCATCGATCACCAATGATCAATGCCGGCGGCCTATATAGCGATTTGATGAAGGACGATGGTTGTGGCAAGGTCAGGTGTTTATCGTAAGCTTGCGTATAGCGGAATTGTCGTCACCACGGTTGTCGGCATGAACTCAAGCGCTTTTGCGGCAGCTTGCGTGCGGCTTTCAAATCTGAGTTCCGTCGATATCAGTGGATTTACAGCCAACCCCGCCGCTCTCCTTGAAATGTCCGATCCGCTGGTTCTGTCGTCGCACGTCCGCGCGCTGGTAGGGAGCAGCAATGACGCGCTGTCGCCGGTGATCGAGCAGGCCAAGAAGGCCGATGCCGCACAGATGGCTGCTATCGGTGCCGGTCTTGGGAGGGCCGCAAACAGCTGCCAGGTAACGGATCCGCAATTCAAGCTGGCCATCGAAAAGGCCGTCGCCGAGGCGGCGAGCGCTGATCCAAATCTTGCGCCGCTCCTTGCCGCTTTTGCGAAGGTTCTCGCCGAAGGTGGAACCGCGGCGCTCGGCCCGGGTGGAAGTGCGGCAGCCGCCGCATCTGGCATCGGCAACAATGGGTCGATCGGCCGGACGGGGCCGGGTGCCGATGATGGCACGCCCTTCGAGGGTGCCGCGACGACTGCCGGTACGCTGCAGGTTTCGAATGCCGGCTCGGACTCGGATTCGAGTTCAACGACAACGACTACGACCGCGACTATAATCGTTAGCACAGGCTCGGGAGGGCAGTCGTCTACCGATACGACGCAGTCGACGAGTCAGAGTGTGCCGGTCATACAATAGCTGGAATTGCCCTTAGATCTTAGCGCTTGACGCCTTTGTTGGAGATCGAAATTGCTATCGCCAGATAAACTTACGCCACGTATCGACCCCTCCCGCGATACCGGAAACGAAGCTGACTTCATCGATTTCGATAAGCTCATCGCAATTGCCCGCCGACAGTGGCGGATGGTTGCGGCGTGTGGTTTCGCCTTCGCCATTCTCGGCATTGTCTATGTGCTGACCTCGGTGCCGGTCTACACTGCCGATACAAGCGTGCTGATCGACCGCAGCGACAACCAGGTGATCAACCAGCTGGCCGCTTTCGGTCAGATGGACGATGACGAAGGGACTGTGCTCAGTCAGGTCGAGTTGTTGAAGTCCGACACGATCGCCTATGCCGTCGTCGACAAACTGAAACTCGTCGACAATCCGGTCTTCATGGCGCCGAAAAGCTCGCTTTTTTCCGTCTCGACGCTGAAATCCTTTGTGAATTTCCGGTCATGGTTTGCCGATGACGCAGTCGTCGCACCCGATCCGGAAATGAAGCGGCGAAGCGCTGCGGAGACCGTCGCAGGCAATATCGATGTCGAACGCGTGGGTAAATCCTATGTGCTCGATGTCAGCTATACCTCGCAGTCGCCGGATCTGGCGCGTGATATCGCGGCTGCCATCGCCGACGTCTATCTGGTCGACAAGCTCAATTCGAAATATGAGGCGACACGCCGGGCCGGCGAGTGGCTGCAGGAGCGTATCGAAGAGCTGCGTCAGCAAGCGCTGGACACCGACCTTGCGGTTCAGAAATTCCGCAGCGAGCATGGGCTTGTCGAGGCCGGCTCCGGTACACTGATCAGCGAGCAGCAGCTTTCCGAGATCAACACTCAATTGATCAATGCACAGGCCGAGACGGCAAAGGCCGAGGCGAAATATGCCCGCGTCAAGTCGATCATCGATGCCAAGCAGACCGATGCGATCGTCACGGATGTGCTCGACAGCTCGATTTCGAACGACCTGCGCAAGAAATATCTGGAGGCTTCCAAGCTCGAGACCGAAATTGAAGCGCGGCTCGGTCCCGATCACGTCCAGGCTGTTCGGCTTCGTGCGGAAATGGAAGAATATAAACGGCTCATGTTCGATGAGTTGAACCGCATCGCCGAGAGCTACCAAAGCGAACTGCAGGTCGCGAAATCGCGCGAAAATTCCTTGCGCGACAGTGTGACACAGGCGACGGGCATTGCCGCAAGCGCCGGCGAAACGCAGGTGCAGCTTCGCGAACTCGAGCGTACGCGCGATACCTACAAGAACCTCTACCAGAGCTTCCTGACGCGTTACCAGGAAGCCATTCAGCAGCAGAGCTTTCCGATCACCGCCGCACGCATCATCACGACGGCGGAGACCCCGACGAAGCCGAGTGCTCCGAAGCGCGCCCTGGTCGTCGCTTTTGCGATGTTCCTGGGATGCGCAGTCGGAAGCGGCATAGGCGCTTTCCGTGAATTCCGGGATCGGTTCTTCCGCACCGGCGATGATGTCCGCGAGGTCCTCGACGTCGAGTCTCTCGGCGTCATGCCGCTGGTTGAAAATAACGTCGAGGATCCGACGCTCGTTGATCCCAGCAATCCACGCAGCATCGCCAGGGGCGGGAAGACCACGACCTATGTCGAGGAGCATCCACTTTCGGCATTTGCCGAGACGCTTCGAAGCGCCAAGATTGCCATCGACCTCAGTGCAGCCGATCAACGCTGCAAGGTCATCGGCGTCGTGTCGAGCCTGCCCGGCGAGGGTAAGTCGACGACATCCATCAATTTTGCCAAGCTTCTGGCAATGCAGGGCGCGCGTTGCCTGCTTATCGATGGCGACATGCGCAATCCTGGTGCCACCCGCGCGATCGGCCGCCATGCCGAGGCCGGCTTGCTCGAGGCGATCGTCGACGGTCGTCCGCTCAAGGATCTGATCCTTCTCGATCCGAAAACTAAGCTTGCATTTTTGCCGACGGTGGCACGGTATCGTGTTCCTCACTCGTCGGAACTGCTTGCGTCACGCGGCATGGATCAGCTTCTTGAAACGGCGCGTCAAAGCTTCGATTATATTATCATTGACCTTCCACCCCTCGCGCCGGTTGTGGATGCGCGCGCAATCAATTCGAAGCTCGATGCGGTGGTTTTCGTTATCGAGTGGGGCAAGACGTCGCGTAAGGTCGTGCAGTCGACCCTGCTGTCCGAGCCGGAACTCTACGCGAAATGCGTCGGCACCATATTGACCAAGGTCGACCCGTCGCAGATGAAACTTTACCGGACATTCGGTTCGAGCGAATATTATTATAAGCGTTATTCGCGATACTATACCGAAAGCTGATGCTCCGCAGTCAGTTCGTTTCGGTCAGCAGGATCGCTTTCATCATCGTCACCGTCGTCTTCGTGATGCTGGCCGGTCGGGAGCTCTACGCTTCGATCAGAACGGCCAGCATCTCGATCGTCGCCGAACGGATCGAGCGCGGCGACACCGTAAGTGACGATGTCGTGACCAGATATGCGTCACGTAGTGCCGAGGTGGTTGACGAGCATTACTGCCGATCCGACATTGTGGCTGCTGGCGTGACCCTTGTTCTGGCGCAACTTGACCGCCAGAACGTTAATGTCAACTACGACGCCTGGGCCGCTGCGGTGTCGAGTGCGGACCGATACCTACGGTATGCGCTTTCGTGCATGCCGACGAACAGCAATTTTTGGCTTCGTCTTGCGGCCGTGCAGTCGATCATCGCCGAAGAGCCGCTTTCGCTTGCGGAAATGATGAAGCGTTCGGTCGCTCTCGCGCCTTACGACGAGTCGATGATTCTAACCCGGTTCTATTTCTGGAACGATTTTACCGATGCGACGCTTGTGGCGGCAAAGAGTGCCCTCGATAGCGATCTTATGACGATGCTGAAACGGGGCGATCGCTGCCGGGTCAACGCCACCATAAAAGAGATCAGCCCGCAACTCCGCCCTGTCTTCGATCGAACCTGGGCAGCCGTCGGTGATGGAGCGACAGCGCGATTTCGGCAACGCTGCCGCAAGTAATCCGCCGGCAGTTTTTCCGAGAACAGTTCCAGATGCACGTCGGCTTTGGACCAAGTGTTTACGGGCAGCAACGCCCGCCGCTTAGGGGGGCGTTGCCCATTGGATTGCTTTATTGACGATCAGACGCTGACGCCCGAAACAAAATCCGTGCCCGTGATATTCAGCGTCAGAACGCCGACATCGGTGTGGCCTTCGCCGTCGGAGATCTTGTAATACTGGATGGTTTCCGTGACGTGATCGCCCGGGGCGATATCTGCAGCCAGATCATAAGTGAAGCTGCCGTCCGCCTTGACATGGAACGTGCCATAGGTGCCGGCGACGTCAGTCGTTGCGCTCGGGCTGCCGCTAACGTTCGTGCCGGCAAACTGGCGAAGAAAGAGATGACCATTGTCGCCGGCAATGTCGTTGTCCAGAACGTTGCCGCCGATGGCGCTGCCTTCGTTGAAGCTGTAGTGGTCGTCGACGGCGATCGGCTTCACCTGGGTTACGCCCTGAATATTCAGGGTAAACAGGCCGACGTCGGTATGACCTGCTCCGTCGGAAATCTTGTAGGAGACCTTCTCCTGAAGCAGTTCACCATTGGTGAAGTTGACCTTGGCAGCGTCGCTCAGGACATAGGTGTAGCTGCCGTCCGGCTTGACGAAGAAGGTGCCGTAGTCGCCCTGGATTTCGGTGACCTGGCTGTTGCCTTGCTTGGCGCCAACGCTTTGCTGGTCGAAGAAGCGAAGGAACAGGTTGCCGTCGGAGGTATCGTTGGCAAGCAAATTCCCCGAGATGGCGTCAGTTTCCAAGAATGTTGCAGTATCATCGGTTGCATGAATGGCCATTAATGTCTCTCCTTGAATTGTTCTTCACTGGTCAATTCTGACCTTTAGCGAGCGGATCGATTAAGGATATCTTAATACAGAGAGTCAAGGGCGCAATTAACAGGAGATGAACATTTTCGGGTGTATCGTGTAATAATGACACACGTACAATGTGCACAAGACGATGAAACGCCTGGTTATTATTTCATTAATAATAAGTGAAAACGCCGATGTGCAGACATGAATTCATATTTCTTCAGGGTGTAAGAATCTTTATTCAAAAGCAATTTATAAGAATACGAATCCAGGCTGATGCGCAGATGAAATTTCGATATAACCACTTCGGATTATCGATGTGGCGGTTCGATCTTGTTCGACTAGCCTCAGCTTGGCGCTTTCCATCCGCCGAAGTAACTGATGTCATTTCCTTGTCACATATGTTTACCAAGTAACGTTTCTTGCTGATCGAAATTCTGCCGAGTGACCTGGAAGATAGACTTGCATCCTCTACAGGTGTGAGGTAACGGATCTCGCAATTGTGCGGTGCACCTTTGTTGCAACGCGATATATTCAATACATAAAGATGTTTATGTGGAAGGCGTAAGAATTATTGCGAGATGTCACGCATTTTAGTGTTTCATTTTAGCAGGCAGAGAGAGATGCGCGATTAAAAGATTTTCCAATACCTTTGGGAGATCGCAGCATGACCGTCTATTACGTGAATTCAGCAACAGGGTCCGACCACAATAGCGGAACCAGCGAGAGTTCAGCTTTTGCGACGTTATCTGCCGTCGAATCCTTGAGGCTGAACCCCGGCGACAGCGTGCTGCTTGCTGCCGGAAGCGTATTCAATGAACAGTTCGACCTGAAATATTCAGGCAGCATTGCCGCTCCGATCACGATCGGCAGCTACGGTATCGGCGATGCGCCGGTCATTCACAGCAGCAATGATGGCATCCACGGTTCCAAGGCTTCGAATATAGTCATCGAGAATATCAAGATCGCCGATACCGGCGCCAATGCGATATATGCAGGGAATGTGTCGAACTGGACGGTGCGCAACGTCGAGGTGACCAATACGGGCCTTTCTGGAAAGCCCGGCTCGATCAGCTTCCAAAGCAGCCAAAACATCACGATTGAGAACAGCACCCTGACCGGCGTACATGCCGATGGCATTTGGATGGACAAGGTCAACGGTGTCACCCTGATCAACAATACCGTCACCAACAGCCAGGGTGCAGCAGCAGACGCCATCCAACTCAACAACAGCAGCAATATCCTGGTCAAGGACAATCATCTGGAGCAGACGGAGACCAACAGCGCCAAGGGTGTCCTTGTGCTGGTTCGGGCTGTAAATGCCGTGGTCGAGGGCAACACGCTGGTCGGAGGCGGCTTTGGGTTGAGTGCTCAGGCAGGCACGAACATCGCCATCCATGACAATGATATCTCGGGATACGGCGGTTATAGCTGGTCCTACGGCATCGGCCTTGGCGATCAGGGTGACGCCAAGAACTATGATATCAGCGGAAATTATGTACATGGTGGCGTGTATGGCGTCCTCGTCAGCGCCGCTGGCAATCCCAGCTATATCCGTGAGAACATCGATATCCATGACAATGTCTTTGACGACCTGTCTTCGTCAGCGCTGAAGGTTGACAGGCCTGCATCAGGGTCCTTCTATGACAATATCATCGACAGCTTGGTCTCGACGCTGACGATGCCGGCAGCAATTGCTGCTCAGAACACGTTCTCGATCGGCGAAAACAAAACGCTCGAACAAGCGCAGGCCGAACTCGACAGCGCCGCTGGCAGCACAAGCAGCGATACGTCATCGAACAATGAGCAGACGCCCGCAGTGCCCGTCGTCGAGCAGCATGTGGAAGCGCCGGCGCAGCCGCAGACAAGCACCCCGCCGGCTACGACCGAAACGCCTATCGCCACGGTGGCTGCGGCCGTCGTTCCGAAGATTGTCGCGGTCCATGACAGCCTGAAGATCTCGGCCGACACCGGCAGCGCCTATCACGGCAATCTCCTTGAGAACGACAGTGCCGTCAACGGGACCGTGCTGCTGCGGCGTTTCGGTGACAGCGCGGTGGACAAGCATGGCCTGACGCTGACCGGGAAATACGGCGTCATCCATGTCGACAGCGATGGCGACTATACCTATACGGTCGATGCCGCTAAACTCGCCGGCCTTAGCGGAAAAGTCAGCGAATCCTTCCAGTACAAGATTTCAGATGGTGCGTCGCACATCGATACGGACTCGTTGAGCGTTGGCATCAATGTGGACGCGTTCCATAGCAGCCAGGCTTCGCACCTGCTGGTCTGAGTCCCGCCAATGCCAGAGAGTGTCGGTCGTCTTCGGCCGGCCGACCGTTCCCGGCTTGAAGGCCCGATCATGAATTGATGTCGGGGGTCGGGACCGGGGAGCTAGTCGATGACAAAAGATTTCCGCCGTTCATCAGAAGAATAAACTATAGGTCGAATTTATAGTTAATAGCCTAGTAAACATCCGGTCTATGCGCGCGACACGTTCATCTTTCTGAGCCGTTATTGGGCGGTTTGCGATTTTCACTTGCTTCGGCCGGTGTATTTAGCGTAGCGTTAGGCTAGAATCCCTGAAATCGCTCGCTATAAATTGGAATATTTGGTCACTTTTCGGTTGGATTCATGCAATAAGCTATGGGCTTGCAAGCGGAGTTCGGCGCCGACGCCGGGATCCAAAGGCAGTCGTGTGATTGATCGGGCTTGATGGACCCGTAGCTGCGGTGCGCGCTCGCATATTTGCTTGTGTGCGATGCAGTAAGAGAGGGATTATTTCGTGTTTCAGAGTTCAGCAGCGGATGTCAACGAGCCGTCCAAAGCCTTGCGGAAATGCAAGGGAGGGCTTGTCTTCATTGGTATAGCAAGCGCGCTTGTCAACATCCTTTATCTTACAAGTTCGTTCTTTATGCTTGAGGTATATGACCGCGTCATACCCAGCAAAAGCATACCGACGCTGGCGGCTTTGGCAATACTTGCGCTCTTTCTCTACGCTTTTCAGGGGGCGTTCGAAGTCCTGCGCAGCAGGATGTTGGTGCGCGTTGCCGGCGCGCTCGACGAGATGACCAACGGACGTGTGTTCCGGGCGCTCATCAAGGCACCGTTGAAGGTCAAAATCGGCGGGGACGGGCTTCAGCCATTGCGCGACTTTGACCAGATCAGAACCTTCCTGTCCGGCATGGGCCCGACGGCGATGTTCGATCTGCCCTGGCTTCCGTTCTATATTGTGATCTGTTTCCTGTTCCATCCGGCGATCGGATATATCGCGATCGGCGGATCGCTGGTTCTCGCCATCCTGACGTTCATGACCAACCAGGGAACGCGCACGCTCTCAAAACAGCAATCCGAAGCCGCCAATATGCGCAATGCCTTTGCGCAGAGCTCGATCCGTAACTCGGAGGTCATTCATGCCATGGGCATGGCCGGCACCATGGGTGAAATCTGGGATCGCAAAAACGCGGAATATCGCAGCATCACCCGGCAAGCTTCGGATGTCGGCAACGGCTATGCGACGCTGTCGAAGATTTTCCGTATTGCCCTGCAATCGGGAACGCTGGCGACCGGCGCGATCCTGGTCATCCAGGGGCAGGCGTCCTCGGGCATTATCATTGCGGGTTCGATCCTGACGTCTCGGGCTCTGGCGCCTGTGGAAGCGGCGATCGGAAATTGGCGCGGTTTCGTTTCCGCCCAGCAGAGTTGGGCGCGGCTGTCGAACCTGTTGAAGACAATTCCGGAGATTCCGACTCCGCTTGCGCTTGCGGCTCCGACCAAGCAGGTCACGGTCGAGGGGGTGGCAAGCGGGCCGCCGGCGGGCCAGCGCCTCGTCATTTCCGATGTCAGCTTCGGCCTGAGGGCAGGAAGCGCGCTTGGGATCATCGGTTACAGCGCCTCGGGCAAGTCGTCCCTGGCTCGGGCGATGATGGGGATTTGGCCGACCGTCAGAGGATCCATTCGTCTCGATGGCGCAGCACTCGACCAATGGGATGGCGACGCACTTGGCCGGCATATCGGTTATCTCCCACAGGACGTGGAGCTTTTCTCAGGAACCGTCGCGCAGAATATCTGCCGTTTTGCGAAGGAAATGTCGCCTGAGGCGGTGGTAGCCGCGGCGCGGGCGGCGCGTGTTCACGATCTCATTCTTCGTCTGCCGAACGGTTATGAAACCGAGATCGGCGAAGGCGGTGCTGCGCTTTCCGCCGGCCAGAGGCAGCGTATCGCACTTGCAAGAGCCCTTTACGGTGAACCATTCCTCGTCGTGCTCGACGAACCCAACTCCAATCTCGACGAGGAAGGCGAGCGGGCGCTGAGTGCCGCGATCATGAGCGTGCGTGCACGCGGCGGCATCGTCGTCGTCATCGCGCATCGATCCGGCGTTCTGGCGGTGTGCGACTTCGTGCTGATGATGCAGGACGGCCGGATGATCGCATTCGGTCCCAAAGAGGAAGTTATGGCGCGGGTTAGCCGACCGGAAACGGCGCGCACGCCGATTGCCGAGCGCGTGGCTCAGCTCAAAGTCGTCGTCGACGGCATGAATGCGGCCGAATAGGCCGGAGGGAAGATTGTGACTAAGCTTATCAGTGAATCCAGGCGTTCTCTTAATCGCCATGTCGCGGTTGTCGGCGCATTGTCGATAGCCCTCGTTTGCGGCATTGGCGGTTGGGCGGCGACGACAGAGCTTTCGAGCGCAGTCATCGGCGAGGGCGTGGTTGTCGTCAACGGCGATGTCAAGAAAATCCAGCATCTGACTGGCGGCATCGTGTCGGAACTTCTGGTCTCCGAAAATGACCACGTGTCGGCCGGGCAGGTCCTGATACGGCTCGATGGAACGTCGACGAGAGCGAACCTTTCGATCGTCGAAAGCACGCTCGCCCAGCTCTATGCGCGCCGCGCCCGTCTGAAGGCGGAACGGATCGGTGCCGATTCGTTCGAGGTTCAGGAGAACATCAGCGATCTCACATCATCCGGCACAGCCGCGCAGGATCTTCTCGATGGCGAGCGGAAACTGTTCGACAGCCGCAGGTCGGCGCTTATCGGAATGAAGAGCCAGTTGGCGTCGCGCAAGGATCAGCTGGCCGAGCAGGTCAAAGGGTTGGTCGTTCAGATCAATGCCACCAACGATTCCCTAGGTTTGATCGAAGAGGAGCTCGAAGGAGTCGACACTCTCTACAAGAAGGGGCTCGTAACGCTTCAGCGTTTGAATCAGCTCAAGCGCGCGCGCGCCGATCTCCAGGGCAATAGTGGCCAGGAAATTGCCGCAAAGGCGGAAGCCGAAGGTAAGGCGATCGAGATCGATCGTCAGTCGATTCAGCTGGACGAGGATCGTCGTTCGGAGATCGCAAAGGATCTGACCGACGTCGAGGCGAAGATAGCCGAAAATGAAGAGCGCCGTGGGGCCGCGGTCGACCAACTCCGCCGTCTCGACATTACCGCGCCGCTGAGCGGGCGGGTTCACGAACTTTCGGTCCACACGGTCAATGGCGTCATCGATCCGGGCCAGACGCTGATGCTCGTCGTCCCTGAAAATGACGACCTTACGGTTGAGGCGAAAGTCGCTACTCGCGATATCGATCAGGTTCACGTCGGCCAATTCGTCGATGTGCGATTCAGCGCCTTTGATCAGCGCACGACGCCCGATGTGCGTGGCGAGATCACCTCCATTGCGCCTGATATCGTCAAGGATGAACGGACCGGCATCAGCTACTATCCTCTTCGCGTCAAGCCGGAGGCTGCGAGCATCGCGAAGCTGAAGTCAATAAAGCTCTATCCCGGCATGCCGGCTGAAGTCTTTATCAAGATCGGCGACAGGACGGTTATCTCCTATCTCACGAAGCCGCTGACCGATCAGATGCAGCACGTATTTCGTGAGGAGTGATTGGCGGTCGTATCGGATCGCCAAGAACGCCAACGTTTCAAAGTAGCCGTTGTCATCCGCTAAAGCGCGTCGCGAATCTTTCAGATTCGCGACGCGCTTTATGTTAATGCATGTCGTTATCGTAACCGCTGCACAGTTCTGCGGAACATGCTCGAGGCTTGGGTTTGGTTATTTTGCCACGATCGAACAGGCATGAGCGGCCATTTCACGAAATTGTCTCAAGCCAGCTGCAGGGTCTCCCGATGATTGGTTTGCGGCTTTGGCGAACAGTGCGAATTCGGAGACGACGGGCTTCTGGGCTGGTTTTGCTTTTGGCTTGCCTCGGGATGTTTTCAATCACCAGGAACAGTTATGCCGAGGGTCTTGCGCCGTTGAAAATAGTGGCTTTCGGAACATCCTTGACGGCCCGCGGGGGATGGCAGCCCGCCTTGGAGGCCGAGCTTGCAGCATGCCTGCACCGGCCTGTGAAGGTCGACAGCGTTGCAAAGAGCGGCGAGACATCACTATGGGCTCTTACCCAAGTTGATCGCGTCGTTGCCGAGCAGCCGGATATCATCCTCATCGAGTTTTATGCCAATGATGCGGCATTGCAGCGGTTCTTGTCGCTCGCACAAAGCCGAAAGAATATCGGCGACATTCTCGACCAGCTTCGGCAGCGCCTGCCGCAAGCTCGGATCATCGTCATGGCGATGAATCCGTTTTCAGGATTACGTGGGCTGATCCGCCCCTTTGTGGATAGCTACATTTCGGCCCATCAGGCGGAGGCGCAAAAACGGGGTCTGGAGTTTGTCGACCACCGGCCCAACTGGCAGCGTCTTGCGCCGGATGACCTGGCCGCGGCGATTCCTGATGGCTCGCATCCTCTGCCCGACATCGCGTCCAAGATCATCGCGCCTGAACTTGTCAAACATATCGCTGGCAACAACTGCGGAGAATGAAAATTCCTCACTTGCCCGTCACCGTCGGTGACTGCAGCCGGGTTCAGGCCGTTGCGATATAGTTTTTCAGGTAGCTGACCAGCGAAGCCCGACCGGCTTCCGAGGGGTCTTCGTGAGACGGACTATCCAGGTCTTCGAGGAGATAGTTTCTGAGATCGTCATCGCTATGCGCGACGTAGATTCCCGGCCGGCCCGCAAGCTGGCTCACCGTGGCAAGCTGGTGATCGTTTCGGTGCTCGCCGAGAGCCGCTTTCCGGGGGACGAGAATGATCGGTTTCCCAAAACGCTTGGCCGTCAGAACGGTGCCGATCCCGGCATGAGAAACGATGATGGTTGCATCGCGAAAGACTCTGTCGAAGTCCTGCGGCTCGATATTCTTGATCCACTTCATGTTCTGTGGCGTGTAGCTGCCCCTGCCGATCTGTGCCAGAACCGGTTTGGACAAATCCTTTGCGAAGGTGTCGACAGCCTTGACGAGGCGATCGAATGGCAGCTGCGTTCCGACGGTGACAAGGATCAAAGCACAGCTCCTGCGTAGTGGGGACCATCCGGCCGTGAAAGATGCTGCCATTGCGTGAGCCAGAGTGTCGCAATATGGCCGGCCAATTTACCCGATAGGGAAAGCTTCTCGACATTGGCGACGCTGTCGATCCAGATCGTTCGCTTGCCTGTCAATTTGCCGGCAAGCAGGCAAAAAAGTCCGGGCGCGGCGCCGGTCGAGATGACAACGTCTGGCCTGTGCCGGAGGACGATCGAGAAGGCGCTGAAAAAACATCGGATCGACATGGGAATCGAGTCGCGGCTGCAATCGGGAAGCACCAGACCGTCACGAATGTCGTATTTGGCAAGCAGCCCGGGGATGGTCGTTGCAAAGATGATATCGCAGCCCTCGAATGCGCTGCGCATGGCCATCAGCTGCTCCCAGTGGCCGCCTCCTGACGAGGCTGCGAGAACCTTCAATTTTTTCTCAGTCATAGACAGGCATCTCCTATATTTGACCGATGATAAGAGCGAAAAACCATTCTGTTCGAACAGCGGTGGTGTCACGATCGTTCAGCGGAAGTGTACCATTTTTGGCCCGGTTGATTGAAGCCTTGAAGTTGATAAACCGCCAATTACGCATGATGTTTTCGTCCGAAACAGAATAACGGCCAAAACTCGCTCAAGCGCGCTCCGCATACGATATCAGTGAGCAGCATTGGGTCTATATTCCTGATATGCATGTCCGAGAATCCCGTTAACCATGCCCGCGCCGCGCAGAACATGGGTGAGGGCACGCATGCCCCAATAGGGGGAAATCAGGATCGCCGGCAGCATGACCAACCCAAGCACAACTCTCGTGGCGCCATAGGCCGCGCGGTAGATCCGGCGCTTCAGGTTGCCGTGCAGGACTTCGCTGACTGCGAAGGTATTGCCGAGCCGGTATTGTCTTTGCAACACCCATTTCCAGGTCATCCGGTTCGCAGGCACGATGTCGTAGACAAGTGCCTTGTCAGCCCAGAAAACCTGCATGCCCCGGCGGATGGCCTGGTTGAAGAAAAGGTAGTCCGTGCCCCCGGTAAAGCGCATCTTCTCTTCAAAACGCAGGTTCCATGAGCGGATCAGCGGATAGTCGAACATGACGTTGTTCGAGGCCGCATAGGAAATGCGTTGACCGTCGGTGTTCTTCTTGCGCTCGAACACCCTTGCCCTGATGAAATATTCCGGCGGGTTTTCGGGATAGACCGGTTGGACGGGACCGTAGACGCAATCTGCGCGGTTTTTCTCCCGGGTCTCGAGCATCGCGTCCAGCCAGCCGTCGACCGGCCATTCGTCATCATCGAGAAAGCAGAAGAGGTCGGTGCCGGGAGGCGCCGAATCCAGCGCGCGATTGCGCGCAAAGGGTATGCCCTGGTTCGGTTCCACGACATAGATCAGGTCGTAGGCGCCTGTCTGGCCAAAGGCCTCCACTGTCGCCTTTGCGCTGCCGGTCGCATCATTGTCCACGATCACCATGGTGAGATGATAGGGACGATCTGGATGCCTGACCTGGCGCGTCATCACGTCGAGCAGCTTGGCGATCCCGTCCAGGCGCCGATAGGTCAGCACGCCGACGGCGATCTTCAACGGCGAAACACCTGCCTGACCGGCGCCGACGGAGGAATGCGGGAAGGTTTCTTGCTGGTTCATGACCGTCCTCTCCGCAGCATATTTCCCAAGCGCTTGCGCGCGGCCATCAAGGCCACTTGGGTTGCGGCATCCTCGCCGAACGGACCGCCGGCCAGCGTGTTGCGCGCTTCGCTGCGAAGCTTCAGCAGCGAAGTCGTTTCGGCAATGCCGCCGGCGACCAGGCTCTTGCCGAGCGCCTGCAGCCCATCATAGCGACGCGCCAGTTCCAGCCCGGTCGCGATCATGATCTGCGGGCGTAGCGTTTTTGCCCTGCTTGTGCCCGTGTAGCGGTTCGACGCATGAATGCGCTGGAATGTCAGAGGCGTTTCGACGATGGCGCCGCGGCCGAGAAAGGCAGCGGCGAATTTGAGATAGTTGTCGCTGAGCACGACGCCATCCGCCGCGGACATCGGCAGGATCTGGCGCAGCAGGTCGCGGCGGAAGCTCAAGCCCGATGTCGGAACGGGAAGAGAGGGGAAGCCACCTTTGCCAAGCGTTTCCCGCTTGTCGAACAGCGTCACCTGCAGTTCTGCAGGAGGCTGGTCGCCTTCATTGGTCGTCACCCGGTCGAAGCACCAGTCGATCTCGTTGCGATCGTAGATCTCGGTGATCCGCGCGAGCTTGCCGGGCAAAAACGCATCGTCGGCATCGAGAAGAAAGATGATGTCGCCGCTTGCCGCCGCGAAGCCTGCATTGAAGCTCGAGGCCTGGCCGCCGTTTTCCTTCAATACGGTCCGGATCTGTTTCCCGTAGGAAGCAAGGATCTCGCGGGAATCGTCCGTCGACCCGTCGTCGACCACCACCACTTCGAAATCAGGGTAGCTCTGCGACAGAACGCTGTCGATGCATGGGCGCAAAAACTGCCCATAATTGAAATTGTTGATCAGCACCGAGAGTTTCAAATTATCGTCTCCTGGACCAATCGATCACCGCGCCAGCGTCTGGGGCGCGTATCTGCGAATTCCGGCGCGATAACCACGCATGTAGTAATATTTCCAGATGGCCCAGAAACGCTTCTTCGATTGCGGCAGGAGATAAAGCGTGGCTGCCCGACAAGCCCATTGCGCGCTTTCGACCCAGGTTTGCAGCGGAACGCCACTTAGCCTCATCCCTTCGGGAACCTCATCCGGGAAGAGTGCCGGCATGCCGTAGCCGAGCCGTTCGCCCCGTTTCTGTACCCAATCCTCGGTGACACTTGATGCCGGAATCCAGTGATGGACCACGGCTTCGGCGCATCGATAGGATTTGGCGCCATTTGCCGCCAGGCGAATGATGATCTCCGCATCTTCACCCATGGCGAACATCTTTCCGGGAAGAGGACCGATATCTTCCCGGTAGCGCACGCTCGTTCCAAGCAGATCCCGCCGAATGATCGTGTTCGGACCCCAGACTTTCGTCGGATCACACGGTCCGCTTTGCGTTTCGTCGACGATCGCGAAGGTGGATCCCATCGGAATCCAGTCGATAAAGCGGCCCTTCGGTTCTTTTTCCCAATCGGGGACGATACGGCCTCCGAAAACGCCGTAGGCCGGATGAGCGATGGCGCAGTCAACGATCGCTTTCAGCCAGTTCGGTTCGGCGCGTATGTCGTCGTCCGTAAAGACAACGAGATCTCCCTTTACCCGATCCAAACCCAAATTCAGCGCGCCGGATTTCCCCGGCTTGCGCTGCTGCAGGATGGTGATTGGAAGCGTCTCGCTATACGATTTCAAAAGATCAAAGGTGCCGTCATTGCTGTTGTTGTCGACAGCAATCAATTCCCATCGGTCATGGGGAAGCTCCTGGCGCACCAAGGAATCCAACATGTGGCGCAGCCGCCGGCTGGCGCCATTGTAGGATGCAAAGAGCACGCTGACGAATAGATCCGACATCAGTTACCAACCCTCTTGGTGAAGTCGAAAGAGAAAAGCGTCATATTTTGACTGCCTGTGCGATGTTCGAACGGGACTGATTCCTTACGCGGGGTTTGACCGCGTCTTGCCGAAAAACTCGCGCCTATGACTTTCACCGAGTACCCTCAGCTTACGAAGATTGCGCAACCACCGCCGCGGTTTGGTCAGCACGCCGCGATTCAGGAAATACTGTCGTAGCAGGCTCGGTGCCTGGCTATGCGATCCGCCATGGGCAACCCGATAGACCGCCCCACGAAAGGGAAGCTTCGTGAGCGGCGCTCCGCGTTGGGCAAGGATGTTCGCAATGCGGACATGGCTGCCGAGCATCGACTTGATCCAGTCGAGCGAAGCATCCTCAAAGCGTTCCGGCAGTTCATAGAGATCGGCACGAATGATCAACGAGGTACCGCAGAGATGGCTGAAGTCGTCGTGGCCAAACAGGAAATTGCCGCCATCGTCCCAGATGTAACCGTGGTCGATCGTCCATCCGTTGGCGTCCCGATGATCGGATACGTGCTGAACGATCCTGGAGCTGACGAAGTCATCGTCATCGACAATCATGAAGAAACGACTGTCGGTGGCGTTCAACATGCCACTGAGTACGCGACGGCCTTTGTCTGCCCGGAACGCATCAAGGAAGTCTTCCTTGCTGCCCTTTCCGAGCTCATGCAGGTCGTTCGGCGGAAAGGTGACGCGCACCGCGGAAAATTTCTCCGGCAAATCGGGCAAGTCGGCCCCTTCGTTTGCGACGATGATTCCGCGCCAATCTCCATTGGTCTGGTTGGAAATGGAGGTCACGGTCTGGCTGAGGTTCGCCTTCAGCCTGCTCCAATCACGGGCATTGTCCTGATGTCGGACCGGGATAATGAAGGTGACAAGTGGCATCGAATGACCCCCTTAAGCCCGCAAGCTCACAGCTTCTTTTTGATCGGCACGCCCCTTGGACGCCTGACCACGCGCCCACTCGATTCCGTCCTCGAGCGAGGTTGCCTTATATGAAAGGTCGGTTCCGCCGGAGAAAGCATTCATGAAGCGGCGGATCTTTCCATAGCTGTTATCAAGCACGGCATGCGGGCGACCGAGCAGCAGCGAGCAGATATGGACGTGCAGGCGATCGGTCACGATTGCGCGGGCGCGCGAAATCTGACTGATGCCGCGCTCGAAGCGGTTGTGTGCCGCAGCATCCAACCTGCGCAAGGCGACTTCGCTCGGCTTCAATGCGAGATAAGCCGAAGCTACCCCCAACCTCTTGGCGATATCGACCTTCCGTTTCGACTCGGTAATCCAGTCTTCCACAGGAATATCGGAAGGAATCTCGCGATCAGTACCGCCCACCCGTTCCGCATCCTCGCGCAACATGGCGAGGACGGGGATCTGTGTCGCCCTTTCCGGGAGCGGGCCGATGGCAAAAGCCATATCGGGGCACAGTCGTACGGCGCAGTCGAAGTGTTTTTCGGAAAACTCCTTCGATTCCTCGTCGCGCACAAGCAGCACGAAATTCTTGTGGCGCCCGATTGCCCGTTTGGATTGCTCGATGCGTTCAGGCGAGCTGTAGTGGATCGATTGCGGGAACTGGATGATCTGCCGATCCGGAAAACGCTCCATGATGGCTTCGCGAAAATCCTGGTGGGCAACCCAGATATCGCCGAAATTGCCGCCGCCGTGAATGAAGATCGGACCGGTCGGTACCCGTCGTTTCAGTTCGTCGGCGGAGAAGTCGTACAGCCTGGAAACATAGTCCGGGCGCTTGCCGAAGCGATCCTTGAGATAGGCCATCTCACCCAGCCAGATTGCCGAGTCGCCGCAATTGCGGATGTCGGGAAAATCGAGAATCGCAAGCGGTTCGTCGCGCGAGACATAGTCCTTCAGGCAATCATGGATCATGCCATTGAGTTTTGCGATCAGCTCCGATCTGGATTGGCTGGTCATTCTGCCTCTCTTGTTTGTGTTCGTTTAGCTTCAGGCCGACTTGGCTACGGCAATACGTTTGGCTTTTGACAGGAACTTGACAAAGATACGCTGAACTTCGGTTTCCGGCCCGTTTGGCTTGTTCATCGCGAGCCAAAGGACAAAGCTGGAACCGATATAGATGATGCCGCCGGTGATGAGCAGAATGGCCAGATGAAGGGTCAAGCCCAGCTTATCAGTAGGCATGCTGAGGAAATGCGACAATCCTAGGACGCCGACTGCCATCAAGGCAACACTGGCAAGCGCGCGGAAGTTGGCGCCGAGCTGTTGGAAGAATGGCAAGTTGATCAAGCGCTTGACGAGAAGCATGTTGACCACGGTGGAAATCAGGCCCGTCAACACGCGCGCATAAACGACGCCAGGAAGCCCGGCCATCATGAGACCGGCGATGATGATGGGAACGCGAACCACCAGCATCTGCGTGTCGCGGATGAACAGCATCTTGGTATGGCCCTTTGCCATGCCCAGCGGCTGCACGAGCGAACCCAGGGTCTGCAGGGCGAAGACCGATGCGAGCGCCTGGACGATGAAGATCGCGGGAACCCACTTCTCTCCCAGGGCAAGCCGCATCATTGGATCGGCCACGACGGCCATGCCGATTCCCGCCGGAAGCGCCACCGCCGCCAAAAGCGCCTGCGCGCGCTGATAGGCCGCGATCAGCCGGACCGGGTCGTTGCGGACTTTCGAAAAGCCCGGATAAATCGTCTGGTTCAACGGTGCGGTCGCTTCGCGCGTCGGCAGCGTCGAAAGGGTGTTGCCGACCGTATAGTGGCCAAGCTGTGTGGCGCCCAGCATCTTGCCGATCAGCAGGTATTCGATGCGCCAGTTCAGCGTGTTGACGATCTGTCCGGCCGTCAGCCACACCGAGAACGAAAACAATTCGCGTGCATGACGAAAGGTGATGCGAGGCCAGAACGGCAGGACGGTGTAGGAAACGATGATATTGGTCACTTGATAGGCGAGGGTGCCGATAACGAGCGCCCAATAGCTATGATAGATGGCCGCGATTCCCACCGTGACGACAAATCCGACCAGCTTTTGCGAGACGTTGAGGACGAATTCCTGCCAGAAGATCAGGTCACGCTGGAGCATGACACGGCGCGGATTGGCTAGCCCGCTGAGCAGCAGGCTGAAACTCAAGGCAAGCATCACGCTCGTCAGCCGCGGCTCGTTATAGAATTCGGCGATCGGATAGGAGGCGGCGGCAAACAGCAGCGCCAATACCGCGCTTCTCGTCACGCTCAACGTCCACACCGCGCTGAAATGCGTTTCGCTTGGAGATTCGTGGCGGATAAGCGCCTGATTGAGCGAGAGTTCGGTGACCGAACTCAAGATGACCTGGATCGTCGTTGCAATGGCGACGAGACCAAAATCAGCCGGCACGAGATACCATGCGAGCACAAAGGTGCTGAGTGCCGAAAGTCCGTTGACGATGGCGCGGGACAGACTCAGCCACATGCTGCCCTGAATCAGGCGGTCGGTAACACTGCTCATGGGCGAACGGCTCCTGAGGTCAACAACATCGACCGTCCAAGCGGGCTGCACACCCATTCCGAGTGCGTCTCCCTCTTGCAGGAGCAAAGGGTGTTGATGGAGTTGGAAAGCATCATGCTTTGTTGCCTCGTCACGGGGTCTGCGACATTAAAGGGCGCTTGCCGTCTGCGTGGAAAAATCTTGCTTCAGCCGGCCCAGTTCGGCCAGCATTTTCTCGTGCGCTCTTACGATAGCCTCGTCGGAGCTGAGCTGTCCTTGCTTCTCGGCTACCCGCTGCAGCGTCTTGACGGTAGAGCCGAAGACATAGTTGCCGGTCAGCTGCCGGATGCGGCGGTGGCGGAACGTGATGTTTTTCAACAGGTAGGTGTTCTTCCGCACCAGCGACGCTCCGGCTTCAACCAGGTTCGACGGGCCGATCGGATCGAAATCGATCTCCAGATCCAGCGCACTCGCCCAATCATACCATTTGGCGCGATTGCCGGGTGCGATCGGCCGGATCGCCCGCCAGGGAACGCGGAGCGCATCGGATATGATGCAGCCATGCATCGCCTCGGAGACGACCTTATGCGATGCGCTGATCTCGGTTAGAACCTTTTCCACCGACCAGCGGGGATCGATATAGTGGATGCCGGCGAGATCGCAGACTTTATCCCAGCTGCCGTACATGGCGCTTTCGTAGTGCGGCATGAAGGAGACGGGATAACGCTTCTCGATGCTTTTGGCATCCCAGCAGCTGCGCGTGAGGATGCCCGAATCGCCGATCGCGTAGCTTGGGTCGATGCCGAGGATTTCCGCGGTCTTCTTTCCGCGCACGAAATAGAACGTCCAGTTGCCGTCGACTTTCGGCGGGTTGGTATATCCGCCATAGCCTGAGCCGAAGACGATCTTCTGCATCTTCGGATCGAAATTGTCGTAGAGGATCGAGCCGATGCCGAGAAAGAGCTGGCTTTCGTCTTCGTCGAAGAAGCCGGGCAGCAGACGCTCCCAAAGCCAATGGTTCAGTTCGTCGCCAAAATTCTCGTGTTTCCCCCGGTAGGCAAACATCTTCATCGTGCTTCTCCAGTCGGCAAGTGCGTCACGATCTGCGAGACCGTGTCGTCTTCGCGGGCCATGCGTCCGTAACGCGAAATGATCTTGATGTCGCTGCGGATTATCTTTGCCGGGTTGCCCGCCACGAGCGAGCGCGGCGGAACGCTCTTGGTCACCACCGAGCCGGAGCCGATGACGCATTCGTCGCCGATCTCGACGCCGGGCAGAATGATGCTGCGGGCGCCGATGAAGCAGCGTTTGCCGATTCTCGTGTGAAGATAGAGCCCGCGTGTGAGATCGTGGGTCAGGATAGCCGCCTCAAAGGCGACATAGGTTTCCGCGCCGATATGCAATCCCTTCGGATTGGTCTTGTCGAACCGCACGCTCAACGAAAAGCTGGCCGTCGGATCGATGTCCATTCCCCAGAACTTCGTATAATAGAGCCATTTGGCCTTCACAAATCCGTTCCGCAGCGGGCGAAATACGTTCAGTCCCCACTTCGGCTTTTTTCCTGTCTGCACCATCAAGTCCGACCCCGGCTGGCAAATTCGTCTAGCACGGAACTGTAATAGTCCTCGAGCATCCCCGTCTGACGACGTAAGTCGAAGCGCTCGGCCACCAGAAGCGGTGCCCGCGCGCTAAAGGCTGTCCACAAGGCCTGGTCGTTGAGCAGCCTTCCGACCGCCTCCGCCATTCCCGCGACATCCCGCTCCTCCACGAGATAACCAGTTTTCCCCTCTTCGATCGCTTCGCCCACGCCTCCCGAGCGAAATGCGACGACCGGAGTCCCGACGGCTTCCGCCTCGAGATTGGCGAGGCCGAAAGCTTCGGCGTGACCATTATCGAGGGTCACGCTTCCATGGAGATAAAGCTCCGCACTGGCGAGCAGATCCCTTATCTCAGTCTGCGACAGATTTTCATGGATCGTGACGCTTGGCAAGGAACGACGTGCCAGTGCTTCGATTTCCTCCTTCAACGGACCCTGGCCGACCATGACGAATTCGACCGGGGTACCGGCGGCAGCCACGCGCGAAAGCGCATCGATCATGAAACGATGGCCCTTGTAGTCGACGAAACGGGCAATGGAAACCACGAGCCCTTTTTTTCGCGGACGAGGCTCCATTTTGAAGAGGTCGAGGTCGATGCCGATATGATGGCGATAGACGCGCTCGGCGCGAAAGCCGAGCGCTAGCAGCCGGTCGCGGATGAAATCGGAAACGGCGATGTTCCAGCTGTTCCAGCCGGCCATCTCGCTTCGGCCTTTGGCGAAGAAGCGCACCTGATTGAAGCCGCCCGGCTTTTTCGGATCGCCGCCATAGGTGGCGTCGAAGCCGTGGAACGTCGTGACCAGCGGCTTGCCGGCGGCGCGCGCCAAGGGACCGATGACATAACCGTTCTTGCCGAAATGGGCGTGAACGAGATCGGCTTTGCCGATCGCAGGAAAGAGGAAGGGAAGGCCGATCTGCGGGATTTTCAGAAGCAGTTCACCGACTCGCGCAACGGGGGATCGACGGATGTCATGAACCGGAACAGTGGATTTTTTTGTATGGGCCGAAGAAATGCGCGAGCCGGCAAGAATTTCAGCTTCGAAAGAACGAAACGCTACTGCCTGGTTGAGAACAAATGCCTGGCTGGCAGGCAAAAATTTTTCCACATAAATAACGGCCTTTTTCATGAATCTGTTCGCGTCTCCGTTGTCTTGCGCATCACATTGCCTCTATTGCCCGCCGGATACCATCAATCGCACTTCTCGGCGTATTGTTGTCGTCGTAAAGATTAACGCGCTTAGTGCAAGCCGCATTGGGATCGGCCCCCTTCTCATCGCGATCGGCATATTTTTCCGACATGCCCCATACTGTCACGCCTTTCAAGTCGCCATGCTCAGCCGCCACGGTGATCACGTCGCTGAAAATATCGGCGTAGGACGCCGGCGTGAAGCCTTTGTCGCGGTTCAGGAAGTGGCAGGAGGCATCGAGCTCGGTAATGAAAACGCCGATTCCCATCTCCTTCAGCGCCGCACAGAAGCGCCCCATTCCCTCCGGATCGATCCGGTCGAGGCCGGGGCGGAAATGCGCCTGCAGCCCGACCGCATTGATCGGCGTTTTTTTCGCGACGAGATCCTCGACGATTTTCAGGATCCGCGCGCGCTTCTGGTCGAACACGTCGGATTTTTTCTCCAGATGCGTTTCGTTGAGCACCAGCGTCGCGTCGGGATTGGCCTGGTGCGCCATGTCGAAACTCATGCGGATATATTCATCGCCAAGAAGGCGTCGGAAAACACAATCCCGCAGGTCCGGTGCGTCATACTCCAACGGCTCGTTCACCACATCCCAAGCATCGATCGAGTTCTTATAGCGAGTGACAACCTGTTTTATATGACGGTTCATGGTCGCCTGAATGGTCTTTGCATCCGTGATATCAGACACCCACTCCGGGACGCGATACCAGATCAACGTATGTCCATAAACCCTCATGTTGTTTTTGCGTGCAAATGCAACCATACGGTCGGCGCTGCCGAAGCTGAAAACACCGGGTCTCTTTTCCGTGGCATTCCACTTCAGCTCGTTTCGCGGCGTTATTGAATTGACGTTGTCGATGTAGATCTCCGAAGCGATTGGATCGCCGATGTTTTGCAGATCGATTGCCGATCCGAATCGGAACGACTTCCTGTCGGCAAGGGCGCGTAGCCCTGCAGCCGGAGGCACCTGTGCAAAGGCGTGGCCCGCCCTGGCATATAACAGAGCGAGCGGAACCGAGGCGAGGAAACGTCTTCTATTCATTCTATCTCTCACTGTTGGCTTTTTTCATGTCCGCTGTGGAAGTTGAAGGGCCGGGCGCGTCGGCAATGATCCATCGCGGGGTTCGCGTTCAATTGAGTAGAGTAATGCAACCTCAAATATACTTTCGCCGCAGGGGATATTGTCAGTATCTGATAGACTTTTCCGAATGCTCCAAGATATGAATCTTTGCAGAGGGCGTTCGTGATGGAAGATTGGTTTAGCTATCTGATGAGCTGTTTTTCTATGGCATTTCATAATGCCGTTTTTTTTATGGCGACTGCACGAAACGCTCTATTCCTTCTCGATGACTGGCAGTTCATGGCCCTTGTTCTCGGCGTCATCGGCATCATTTTCCTCCTCTCTGCAGCGGTCGTCAGAATGTCGTGGCGGCTGCGTCGGTCGGAGATCGTCATCCGCTCGCTGAACGAAGATCTTGCGCAAGTCACGCAGGATCTCAATGTCGAGCGTGTCTGGCGTCTGGCGGGTGGGGACAGCCCCGAACGGCCGAGTGCGGACAGTTTGAAAGAGCTTTACAGGCTTCTGGCCAGACATCACGACGATGCAAGTTACATGGCGTGATCAGCGCTCTAATGCGGATGTTCACGGCTCTCTGCCGGCGCCTCGGCATCGGGTGGCTTGGAGACCGATTCGGGTTGCTCGCTGCCGATCTCGGCTGCGGGGTCCGGCGATGGAAGCCATATTTTGCTCGAAAAGTAATTTCTCGTTCTTTTCTGAGGTCCTGAAGTGGCATCCAACGACAGTGTAAAATTATAATTCCCGGGATTGAGCACCTCGCGGGTGAAGCTGATGCTCGCTCCGAAGCCGTCTTCCTTGATGTCCTTCAGATTCTTGATCGCGTCGAGCGTCTCGTGAAAATCGAGCCATTGTGGCTGCCGCAGCATGATTTGGAAGATTTGCAGAATGCCGGGATCGAGTTGGCCATTTTGATCCGTCTCGGGATTGATGATTTTCACGCGCATATTGTTGATCGTGCCAGCGGCGTCACCCCGAACGATCACAAAGATAGAGTTCGGGAGCTGGTCCTTCTGTCGCTTGCCGCTGTGCTCAAAAAAGCATTCGAACGTATCGGCGTTGAAGCTCGCCGCCGCCCAATCGCTGGTTTCTATACCGGCATCACGCAGCGCCGCGCACATTGCGGCGCCGGATATCCGCCATGTCCGTAGAAAAGTCGACGCGGTCTGCGCCGCCGGTGGTTCGATGAGATGCACGGGAAGCGTGAAGGTGACAGGTGGTTTCGGGCGGGGAAGGGCTTTGGGCGGAGGCCTAACCTCAGGAGGAAAGAGATCGTAGCCAAAATAATGGCCGACTGTCTTCAAGTGTTTCATGTCGTTGGAAAGAAGCACCGTTCCCATGATTAGCGAGAGGGAAATCGTCAGCAGCAACCAGAAGACCACGGGAACCCGCGGTTTCCCCAACGGCTGTTTCGCATATGCGGACGACGAATTATCGGGCAAGCTTGTCTTCTCCGGCACGCGAGAAGGGTTTCGATCGGCTGTCTAAATCAAGCAGTATACATTCATCCGTTAAATATCTTTGGCTTCGTGTCGGCAATTGGGCACTTTAAGGGCCGGCATCAGGGGAGGGCTGCAGATTTCGGCAGGGACGCTTCAACACCGTCACACGCGACAATCTCCAATGCAGCCCTGCAATTGCAGGGATGGATACCAGGATGACCTCGAAGCGATTGTATCGTTTTGATTTCTTGGCAACCCCACGGATTTTTAGCGTTATTTCGGATGTTGGGCGTTTATTTATGTATAACCTAGTTTAAGTAAATAATACTTATAATTGTTTTTGCCTATTCTGCGTTGTAAATTCCTTTATCGCGTATAGGTTTTGTTTTTTATTATAAAACTTTAGATTATAATTTGACTATTATTATTGTCTGTCGGTTGCTGGTCAGGTTTAATCAAATTTTCGACGTATTCCTGGATAGGGTCTGCCGCGCAATCGCCGAGGGGGAGGGGCATGTCCGTCGAGCTAGACGCAACCACCTATATTCACGCCAAGGCGACAACCGCGCATTCCTACATCTTGCCTTCCGTGCTCGACGTGCTGGAGAGCCATTTCGAAGGTTCTGCAGAAAACGACGTCTTTGATTTGGGATGTGGCACCGGCGGCGCAGCAGCGGCTCTTGCGCGACATGGGTATTATGTCGTCGGCGTCGATCCTTCCAGCGACGGCATCGCCAAGGCCAATGTCAATTATCCCGACCTGCCGTTGAATGTCGGCTCGGCCTATGACGACCTTTCCAGGGAATATGGCACATTCAATGCCCTGATCAGCCTTGAGGTGGTGGAGCATGTCTACGATACGAAGGCATTCATCTCGACGGTGTACGATCTCGTGAAGCCGGGCGGCATAGCAGTCATGTCGACGCCCTATCATGGTTACCTGAAGAATCTTGCCCTGGCTGCGCTGGGGAAAATGGACGACCATTTCATGCCGTTGAAGGAACATGGTCATATCAAGTTCTGGTCGAAAAGCACATTGAGCACGCTGCTGCTGGATGCCGGCTTCGACAATATTCGTTTTGAATATGTCGGAAGGATTCCTGTTTTCGCCAAGTCCATGATCGCCGTCGCTCAAAAACCTCTTTGGCGGCGGCGTCGCAGTGGCGCATCTCCCAGAGAGCATTCGTTCCCGCGAAATGGGCGATAGAGCGCAGCGCATATCCGCGCCAAGCGGCGCCCGCTGTAATAATCCACAGGTTGTTTTTTACTGTGTGTGATGCTGAAAAAAATCCTTACGAAATATTTACTTTTAGTTGCATTCTTGCTTAAACTCTCCATTATACAGCTGGCGTGCTGATAAAGCGGGAGACTTATTCACATGAAGGCTAAATCGCCGAATTCTATCGACGTCTATGTTGGCAATCGCGTGAGAGTTCGGCGAAAGACGCTCGGGATGACCCAGCACGGTTTGGCCGAACTTCTGGGCATTACCTTCCAGCAGATCCAGAAATACGAAAAGGGAACGAATAGAATCGGCGCCAGCCGTCTTCAGCGCATATCCGAGATTCTTCGCGTGCCCGTCGGCTTTTTCTTCGAGAACGGCGGCGCTGGACCGATCGAGGGCGAGACGAGCGAGTTGAACAAGTTTTTGTCCTCGAAGGAGGGGCTGGCGCTCAACAAGGCGTTCATCGCCATCGAGGACCCGAATATCAGGCAAAAGCTGGTAGCATTGGCCAAAAGCCTGGCGGTCGCGGGATTGACTGACATCGACGGTGAGTTGCAGGATCCGGTTGTGAACGGCTGAAGGTGCACCTTGCTTCATTTGCAGACGTTCGGCGATCTACGGTTGATCGACGCGAATGGCGACCCGGTTCGCTATCCGATCAAGGGCCTGTTGATGATGGCCCATCTCTACGCGGGTGCGAGCCATGAGCTCAGCCGGTATGAATTGGCGCAGTTTCTATGGAGCGATGTCGAAGCCGAACTGGCGCGGCTCAATCTGCGCAAACTGATTTCCCGCATCCGCGAGACGGACGGCGGGCGGGCCGAAATACCCTTCGATTTCACCGCCACCACGGTTCGTCTCAACACGCAGGCGGTTTCCAGCGATCTGGATGTCTTTCGCACCGCCGGTCCGCCGCTGGAGCGGCTGAATGCGATCGCCGAACTGACCCAGCGCGGCTTCATCGGAAATATCAAACCAGCGACAAAGCTAATAGATACCTGGATGAGGGCGCAACGGGACGCTCAGGCGCTGCAACTGCGGCAAGCATTGCTGGATGCGCTGCCTGATGTAGAGAAGTCGGGGGCCGCGCGCATCATTTCGAGCGCCGCTCTGCAGATCCTCGAACGGGATCCGAACGACGAGCAGGTCCGAGCCTTGCTGCAACAGCTATCGGGCGGTTCATCGTTCGGCGAGAGATTGCCAAGCGGCAATGGTCCTGCAAGGGTCGAGGTGAAGCGCTCCGAGGCCGGTGGCGCGACCTCTGCCGATATCGAACGCGCATCGCTGCCGCTGATCCTGCCTCGGCTGGTGTTGCTTCCCCCGACATCGAAACACGCAGATGCCGGGCTGGCGCTTGCGAGCGCCCTGATCGAAGACGTCACGATCGAACTCTGCGCGCTTCGAAATATTTCCATCGTTGCACCGCATACGGCCGGACAAATCCGCCGGGATTCCGAGAAGGCGACCGTCGTCGCCCGCCATTCGATCGCCTATCTCCTGGATACGCGGTTCTCCGACGAAGGATTGTTCGCGCAGCTGATTTACTTCCCCACGGACGAGATCATCTGGGCCCATCGCTTTGTGATGACGCCTGATACGCTGCCCCGGCAGAGACGGCTGATCGCGCAGCAGTTGACCTTGTCGGTGGCCCGCGAACTGGCTGAAAAGGAGGAAGAGCGCTTACGCTTCGAAGCCAACCCTGAGGCCTATCACGCTTATCTCGTCGGCTCGAGCCTGATGAGCAAGCTAACATTGCCGCATATCCGCCGGGCCCGGAAGGCTTTCAAGCAGTCGCTGTCGCATAAGGCGGATTTCTCTCCATCGTTTACCGGGCTGGCGAGAACCTTCACCAGCGAATGGCTTGTGACGGCGCAGGGGAACAATGAGCTGCTGCATCTGGCAGAGCAGAATGCGCTTCGGGCGATCGAGCGGGATCCGGCATCGGCGGCGGGCCATCGCGAGCTTGGCGTCACCAAACTCTATCTCGGCGATGTCGATGCCAGCGTCGCCGCACTTCATCTGGCGGAGGAGCTCAGCCCGCATTTTGCCGACGTCATCTACAGCCATGCCGACACGCTCGTGCATGCATCCCGGCCGGGCGATGCGCTCGCCAAGATCCAGAGAGCGATTTCGCTCAATCCGATCGCGCCTGATGCCTATCTCTGGTGTGCTGCGGGAGCGAGCTTCTTTCTGGAACAGTACGAGGAGGCCATTGCCTATGTCGAGGCGATGAAAGACAAAGCGCCGGCCCATCGCATCGCTGCGGCCAGTTGCGCAATGATCGGCGATCGAAAACGGGCGCTCTTCCATCGGCAGCGCGCCGAGAGCATCAACCCGGTGTTCGACGTCGAGAAGTGGCTCGCCATCGTTCCCTTCAAGGAGCAATGGCAAAAGGAGCTTTATCGGGAGGGCCTGTTGAGGGCTGGTTTTTAACAATCACTTAGGGGCATTACATGGCAAAGGCAGTCATTATTGGAATACCCGGCGAAGCAGGTCTCTGGCTCGCCGACCTCGATGCGGGCACGGTCAAGCCTCTCAATCCGACGGGGGATTTGGCAACCGCAAACGGCCTGCGCAAAGCCGGCGGCACATTCGTAAAGAACGTCGACCTCGGCGTCGCCGTTTCGTCGGCGCAGGTCGCCCTTTCCGGTCACGTCGACGGCTGAGCCGGCATTCTGACGCACCGGTCGATATATTCCGATAGAAGCATGTCGCCGCGGGAAACTCTTTCCCGCGTCGAACCTCTTTTGGCCAGGTTCGGCATTACCAGGGTCGCGCGACATACCGGGCTGGATGACACCGGAATCCCCGTCTGGTGCGCATACGCCCCGAATTCGCGGTCGATCGTGATTGCCCAGGGAAAGGGCCTGACCGATCTCGACGCCAAAGTATCCACCGTCATGGAAGCGCTCGAGCGGGCGGTTGCGGGCGAACCCTCCGTCGATCTCGTCCGCGGCACTGCTTCCCGTCTGCAGGCGATGGGGCACAAGGCCGAAACGCTGAACTGCCTGACCGCTCTTCATAAATCCGATCTCGGATCGGACGAGGAGACTGAATGGGTTGCCGGCGTTAATATCCTCACCGGCGATGAGGTTTATATCCCCTTCGAAGCGGTGGTGCTCGACCGGACACGCGACGCGCGATACTGGATGTCTTCGGACGGTCTGGCATCGGGAAACAATATCGAGGAGGCGATCCTTCACGGCGTCCTGGAACGTATCGAGCGTGATGCCCATGTGCTGTGGCAGGTGAGCGGGGAAGCGGATCGTTATGCCGGCTGCGTCGATCCCCGCGGCTTTGAGGATGGCGCCCTGGACGGGCTGATCGACAAGATCGAAGCATCGGGATTGGCACTGAAGCTCTTCGATATCACCAGCGATATCGGCATCCCCTGTTTCACAGCCACGCTAGGCCCGCGGGATATTGGCGGCGACAGGGACATTCGCCTTGTCGAGGTCACCGGCGGCGCCGGTGCGCATCCGTCTCCCGTGCGCGCGGCCATTCGGGCGGTGACGGAGGCCGTGCAGTCCCGGCTGACCTATATCAGCGGAGCCAGGGACGATATTACCCCTGCAACTTTCTCAAGATCGTTGCCGCCGCTGATGCGGCGGGCCTTCGATGCTGTTGCCGCACCGCCTGTTGCCGCCATCGGCAGCGGTGGGGAGGCCGGATCTCGGCAATGGGATCTGGCGCAACTGCTGCAGCACGTGCTCGATGCGCTGCGACAGAGGCAGATCGCTTCGGTGATTGCCGTGCGCCTCAGCGATGAGGCGCTTCCCTTCAGTGTCGTCAAGGTTGTCATCCCCGAACTTGAAAATCCGGAGGGCGCGCGCGCCCGGCGGTTTGGAACGCGGGCGCTTGCCAGGGCGATAGGCTTTTGAAGATCATTTTCGCAGGCCCCAGTCTTCCCGATGCGACGTCGCTGGCCGGCCACGGGATCCGTGTCCTACCGCCTGCCACGCAAGGCGATGTCCTGGCTCAGGTGGAGCAGGGCGCCAATGTCATCGGCCTGATCGACGGCGGCTTCGAATATGCCGCGCCGGTCTGGCACAAGGAAATTCTCCATGCTCTTTCGCTGGGCGTCACGGTTCTCGGGGCGGCAAGCATGGGCGCGTTGCGGGCTGCCGAATGCCATTCGTTCGGCATGGTCGGGATCGGTCGCATTTTCGACGATTATCGCAGCGGCCGGTTGGTTGACGATGCCGCCGTCGCACTTACGCATGCGCCAAGCGCGCTTGGCAGCAAGCCGCTGACGGTGCCCCTCGTCAATGTCAGCGCAACGCTCGATGCGATGGAGGATGGCGGACTGCTGGCAAGCGGGTTGCGCCGGGAGCTCGACGATGCCGCAGGCGCGATCTTTTTCAAGAAACGGACATGGTGGGCGATCGTCGAGCAATGCGCAGGGCTGACCGAACCGGATCGTCCGCGACTGTTGGCGGCCCTTCTGTCGAATGCCGTCGATCAAAAGCGCATCGATGCCTTGGCATTGCTGAAAGCCGTGCAGGAGGCGCGCGACAGTCGTTCGAATGCCGATCTGCCCTGGAAACTGCACGAAACCCCGTTCCGGACACGCCCAGCATTGTGAATCGAAGATGACGATGGTCACCGGGGGTTGTGTCACGCTTTTTTCACGGGCTCGATCACGTTTGCGCGCGTATCATGCCTTCAATTCGTTGGAGAAATGGGCATGGGCGTGACATCGGTTGTCAAGATAGACGCAGACCAAGGGGCGGAAGACGGTCTGGAGGAGCTTGTCGCATTGGCGCGAATGATTGCCTATGCGCGACAGGTCGCTCAGGATGTCAAACTGCAATTCGCAACGAATTGCCTCGACCTGGCGCTCGAGGCCGTCAAGCAGGAGGTGGGGGAGGGTTTGACCAGGGAACTGGCTGAATTGAGTTCTCCGGTTCCGCAAGTGAGTGTGAGAAGTCATTAGTACGGCGCGTCCGATCGGACGGGCTGAAGAAACTCCACCGCTTCAAACCCGCGCATAACCCCGAAAATCGGCTTCGATTTTCGGGGTTATTTCTTGCGCTTGCGCAACCGGGCAATCGTCAATCGAACGGAGCCGCTTGTTTCAACCGCCGTGAGGCAACGCGCTGAAGCCGACGCCCGGTACGGGCCCATGGTTCGGCGCTTAATGTCGATTTTAGGTTGGGGAAGGCCGGCTCGTTTCCGGCCGCTGGCGCTTGGTTTAGAAGCTGTTCGATATCCATCTCACGGATGGCTTCGAAGCGAGGGGTAAGCGCCTTCGCTGACGTTGCCTCCCGGCAGGGAAGCGGCGGCGATTTCGGGTTTCAATTGTGCTCTGGACATCGGCCGCTTGCCGGCCGATCCCTGCTTTCAGTGGGTCAAATTGCGCTTCTGAGCCAGCAGCAAAATGTAATCGTCGGCAATGTCTGCGATGGCCATTGCCACTTCCGCCGGATCGCATCCGTCGACCTTGGTATTTGCAATGAACTGATAGACCGCCTTCTCGATCTGCTTCCGGCAGATCATCACGCGCTCATCGTAACCAAATTCCGGAATCTGCGATGCTATATCACTCATCAGGTCGGCTCCCTCACTACTTACAGTGACCATGACACAAATTATAAGTTGAGCAAGCAAATGCTTTATGAACGGTTAATTCGCTGCCGAGGTGAGACCATTTCGACACAGGTTAAGCATGTCGTCGGGGATCCGGCGTATTGAAACAGGGGTTTTCGACTACGCTCGGGCATATCTATTGTTTCGTTTCGGGACACTCGCCAAAGACGGCCGATGCTTCCTACGTCGCGGATTTTGCGTCGGTATTTCAAGCGGCGAGGGCGAGCCCATATGCCGACGTTCGAAATGATAGAGCGAATGTTGTTGGCCGGGTTTGTCGGTTCAACCCGCGGAAATCTATTAAAAATGTATATTTATCAATATGTTGCCTTTTGCTTGGTCGTGTGGCTTTGTATCGGCAAGTTTCCGAGGCGCGGCCATCCCCGAATTTTGGACCATTGGCTGTCGTAACCTCACCAGCAATACCGGCAGGTTGTGGGAGATGTTGAGAATTCGAAGCGGACATCGCTTTCGGCAGATTTTCCGGTTCCAAAGTAAAGCTAAAGCCGACATCGGTGAACATGAAATGTACCGAATAGGCTGAGATGGCCAATTTACGAAAGCAATTCAAATTTATCAAAAGGTAAAATTATGGATTTCAAATAATGGTTGTATTTAAGTGTCAATTGCAAAACGATATAGGGCTTCTATTACAATAGTCTCAGGATGCATTATTCTTGCTGAGTTTTGCGATACTTATAAAGTTCTATCTGGTGATGACATCAGATTGATGAAGACTGTTTCGCCTCCGAAAATATCCTGAAATCGATTGAGGCCTTGGTTAAAATATCGACCAAGGAGAACCGGCGCTTCGACATTTGCCGCTGCGGGAGTTTCGCGTCGGGCCGATCTCAATGGGGCAATATCGTCACCCCCACTCCGATCCACGGGCTTTGATGCAGCCATAACAGCGATCGTATTTGCGGCAACCTGCCATCAGGCAAAGTTGAGGACCCGTCGGGGTGGGTGACGGGTCCTCTGGTAGGAATGTTTGCACAGTGCGCGGCTATGATGACAGTTAAATTTGATATTGTCACAGATCATTATTGGGATGATTGTTATTTTTATAGATTAATTGTTTTTTACTGACGGTTATTCTGCTTTGGAATCGAGCTTTCGAATATGGAATGACGAGATATTCAGAGGCGGATAGAGGTGTTATTTGTCAAAGCTTTAGACATTTGACAATGCTCGATCCTTTGGCGCGATATGGGCGCCGAGCCAAGGGCGCCAGAGCTAACAGCCGACAGGCTCAGGCGTCCTGCGGCGAGGTCGCCGGCGAGCATTCGCCAGACCGGTCGATCTCCGACAAGCGCCTGAGCAATGCCTTGGTTCTAAAGCGCGACCAACCGCCGACCAGTGGGATAAGCGGGTCTATCTCATCGAATTTCCCGAAATTCTTTTGCTTTGGTTGCCTGGCCGGCCAGGCTTTGGACAAGGCCCTGCGTGCGGCCCTGTTGGCTTTTGACAGGATCAATTTGACTATGACGCCGGAAGCAAGCAGTGGACTATGATGATAAATCTGTTTGAGCGAGGCAGCGGCGCTGGGCCAATCTTTCAAAGCGGCAAATTTTGAAAATGCATAAAGATGCGCCGATGCGCGGGCGCAGCTGACGACAAAGGCCGGAAGTGTCGGATTACGGGCAATACACTGCTCGCTCACAGCGAGAAGGGATCGCGCCATACGCGATCTATCGGCAGACATGGCTTCGGAGTGAACACGATATCCCACCAGCCCCAACGGCACCGTCTCGATCTTGAAATGCTCGGCAGTGCGAAGTTCGAAATCGAAATCCTCGCACCCTCCAATCCCCTGTCTTGCGTAACTTGGATCGTAGCCGCCGATCTTGTCGATGACGGCGCGGCGAACCATGAAACCGCTGCCATTGCCGACGAAGCGGAATACGAGATGACGGCTGAGAATGGAGTCCCGGGCGCTCAGCGACGAGCCGGATTTCGTGCAATATCCCTCAGGATCAATGAAGCGGTGCAGAGAATAGACCGCGCCCCAGCTGTCCGGCAGGCGATGGAGCGCCGAAAGCATTCTTTCGATATAGGTCGGATGCCAGATGTCATCGGCATCGAGGAAAGCGATATAGGGGGAGTTCGATGCCTGAATCCCGGTGTTGCGGGCGGCAGCGACGCCGTGGTTTTCCGTCGACAGAATCCGGATCCTTGGATCTCCATCGGCGAAGCGGCGACAGATGGAAGCGGTATCGTCCGTCGAGCCGTCGTCGATGATGACGATCTCCAGCGCCTTGTGGGTCTGGTCGACGACCGACTGCAGCGTCTCGGCAAGGTAGGAGCTGGCGTTATAGGCAGGAACGATCACCGCCACTGGAATGTTGGATGTGGTTGGCATCTCCATCACCGTCACCCGAGCTTGGATGTGAGTGCGGGCGGACGCAGATCGATCCGGTTCTTCATCAGCCTGGCCACAGCCGGCCGATGGCTGACGACGATCAGCGTTCTGCCCGCGTCTTCTTTCATCGCGGAAAATACCCGCATCTCGGTGTCTTCGTCGAGCGCGCTCGTGGCTTCGTCCAAAAGCAGGATCTGGGGCCGGCCGGCGAGCGCGCGCGCCAGGCCGATGCGCTGCCTCTGTCCGCCCGAAAGCCGGATCGCCTCGTCGCCCAGCCATTCATCGAAGCCATAGGGCAGATCTTCGATGAACTCCGTGGCGCACGCCACATCGGCGGCCCAGCGGATATCCTCGTCCGGGATATCGCGACGAAACCGGATGTTGTCGAGGACCGTGCCCTCCATCAGTTCGACATCCTGGCCGGACACGGAGAGCAGTTGCAGCCAGCTGGAGCGGTCGATGCTTGTCAGATCCCGGCCGTCGACCGTGATCACGCCTTGGGTCGGTCGGTTGAGATCGAGGATCATGTTGAGGATGGTCGTCTTGCCGGAGCCGCTTGGCCCGGTCAGAGCCGTCGTCTCGCCTGCCCTGATCGCAAAGCTCAGATCGTGAACCGCTGGCGCGTTCGAGCGCTCGTAGGCGAAGGAGACATTGTGAAAGACGATCGCCTCGGCCAGGCGGGTGACCTTCTCCCCTTGCTTGATGTCATCCTTTTCGGCAAGCAGCGCCAGGACGTTCTGCAGCGAGGCTTCCATCTCGTAAAGGCTGAGGATCTGCGAGTCGAAGCCCTTGATATGCGGCTGAAGCCGGTAGAGAAGGATGGTGGCCGAGAGTGCCGCCTTGAAATCGACCGGCAGGAATTCCGAAGACAGGATGATCGTCAGGATGACCCCGAAGGTCAGGATTTCGCTCAGAAGCGAGGTCGTCGCTCCCATCCAGTCCGACCGGCGCCAGGTCTGACCGACCTCCCTGGAAAGCGTCTCGAAGAGCTGCTGGTGGCGCTTCTCCAGGCCGAAGCTTTTGACAGCCTTCAACGTCTGCAGCGTTGTCCAGCTCAGCTGCGTCAAGGCTTCGACCGCGGCCAGGGCGGAGGTGCCGAGACGGCGGTAGGCGCCGGCGAAGAACCCCAATGCGAAATTATGGATGAAGCCGAAGGCGAGCCCGAGCAAGGCAATCGGCCAGGCCATGACCAGCATGCCGACGCCGAAGATCACGATCGTGCCGAAATTGACCCCCAGTCGAATGAGGCTGGCATGGGCCGACGACACCGCGTAGGATTCGGTGGCGATGACATTGATCAGGTCGCTGCGCTCATAATCCTGAAAGCGCTGGAAGGGCATGGTCAGGACCTTGGCGTAGAGGCGGTCCCGCATGCGGTCGCTGATCCGATGGTTGACGGCGCTTGCAATCAGCGAATTGGCGCATCCGAGAAGAATCCGGAACAGGATCGAGCCGATCAGGATGCCGATGAGCACAGGCTTGGAAAGACTGAGGTCGATGCCGCCGAAAAACGCCGGAAGCCATGCGACGGCGCTGCCGGCAACCGGGCCTTCCTGCCCGAGAAGAAAGACGAGGCTAACCAGAAAGGTGATCCCGACCATTTCCGAGAACCCGGTGAGAATGCCCAGGACGATCATCACCGTCATCTTGAGCCGCAGCGAGGGGACGAGTTGGCGAAGCTCGCGAAATCTTGCCGCGACCACCAGATAGGCGCCTGTCGGTTTAGCGGAAGCTGGTTTTCGAAACCTATTCATGGCCGACCGTCCGTGAAGAGGTCGGGCTGATCGCCTGCTCGGCGGGCACGGTCGTGAAACGATCGCTGAATGCCGTTCCGGCTTGCGGAATCTCCGCGGCGAAGCGTTTCGTTGGCCGGGCGGGCTTTCCAAGGACATGCCTTGCCATACGGATGCCCTGGCGTTTCGTCTGGCGCCAGCCCTGCTGCATGCCATGGCGGATCAGCTGCGGGATGTATTTTTTTGCCATCATCGGCGTGAGTTTGCCGACTTGCGCATAATCGGCGCCGAGAAGGGCCTTGTTGAAATACCAGCGCGCCGTGTTGAATTGGGCTGCCCGGATATCCCGCGCAAGCTGCGGATAACGCGCGATGATCGGGGCCATCACCAGGCTATGTGACTTCAGCATCCGGTAGGCGTTGCTGGACATGTTGCCCCTGGTGAAGCGATAGCCGGTGAGGAAATCGGGAACCAGGGCGAAGGGCAGGATCTCGGCGAGCGCCAGATAAAGCTTCAGATCCTCACAGCCTTCGGCGCCATTGTCGCGCAGGCCGGCGTCATAGCCGCCGCAGCGAAGGATCTCCGCCCGCGGCATTAGGGGCGTGCTGCCATTGCCGATGAAGTTTTCTCGCAGCAGCGGCTCGAAGATATTCCCCTCATGCAGGACCGGCCGTGAATGGCCGAAAATAATGCCGTTCTCGTCGATCGCCGCATACCAATTGTAGGCGACCCCGTGTCCGCCGGGCAATGTCCTCAGCGCCTGAAGCTGGCGCTCGATCTTCTCGGGATGCCACACATCATCGGCATCGACGGGAGCGATATAGGGGCCGCGTGCCTCCCTTATGCCGTGGTTGCGCGCGCGTGCAACCCCGCCATTGTTCTGGCGGAGAACCCGGATACGGCGGTCGCTCAGGCCATAATCGCTCGCAAGTTCGAAGGTCCCATCCCGCGATCCGTCGTCGACCACCAGGATTTCGAGCTTGTCATAGGACTGGGCAGAGACGCTTCGCAATGTTTCGGCAAGCGTCCTCTCGGCATTGTAAGCCGGTATGACGACGGTGATGAGAGGGGCGGCTGCGCCTGATATTGTCATCCGATAAAGGCTCCCGGCAGGCCCATAAGCTCAGGGAAGGCTTCGAGCGGATGATCGCCTCGCACTTCGAGGCGCGGCAGACCGAAGATATTGTCGGAAAAGCCGGCCTTGTCATGCCGTGTCGTGAAGCCGACCCTGTAGCCGGCGATCGCCAGAATGCCCGGGGCCCGGAAGTCCGTCGCGCCATAGGGCAGCGCGATGGATGCCGCGGAGATGCCCAGCCGGCTCTGCAGCGCATTGCGCGACAGCACGGCTTCGCCGAGCAGAGCTTGGTTGTCCAGCGCACTTGCCGGTGTGTGGGATGCGAGATGGGAGCCGAAGCTGATGCCCTTTTGGTGCAGTTCCTGAATCTGCGACCACACCATCAGCGGTGCAGGCTCTCCATAGGCCGAGTCCCAGTCCGACCGGCCGCCGACTTTGTCGGTCACGACGAATACCTCGGCGCTGAAACCATTTTCGGCAAGGATCGGGAAGGCTTCCGTCAGGAAATCCAAATAGGCGTCGTCGAAGGTCAGCATGACCGGCCGGCCCTGGATCGGCTTGCCGCTGCGCAAAAGCTCCGCCAGGGTCTGTGCCGTCACGGTGTAATAACCCTGGCGCCGAAGGAACTGCATCTGTTTGCGGAAAATCTCCGGCGAGGTGCGGAAGCGCCGGAGTGCGGCGGGGCCATCCCTTGCGATCCGGTGATACATCAGGACGGGAACCGAGGTCGTGACCTCCGTCGTCCATGCCGCCTCTCGGTCGATGCCATCGGGCCCCCAGATGATGTGTTTTGCCACATCCGCATCCAATGGTATTCCATGCCCCTCGATGCGCAGGAGAGCGTCGGCAACCGGGCCTTTTCGGAATCGGTGGATGGCATAGAGTTCGGTCTCGATCGTCTCTTCCAGGGTCAGCCCAGGTTGCGCGGCCAGAACCTGCCGGATCGTCCCGACACCGAAAGGATTGCCCCAGTCGAAACCCGTCCGGGTGGGCTCGTCGCGGCGGATATGCGCATGGGCGGTGATGAGGTAGCCGTTCGGCTTCAGCGCCGCCGCCATCTTCCGGCAGGCAGCCGCGAGCATCTCCTCATCCTTCATGTAATACAGCACTTCGGAGCAGACGATGAGATCTTGCTCGGGCGGAAGATCCTGTCTGACGAAATCGAGAACGCGAAGCTCGATATTGCGATGGTCGCGGCACCGCTCCACCGCCCTGTCGATCGCTCGCTGGGAAATATCCGTCGCCGTCAGCCGGGCGACCTTTTGCGCCAGCTTTTCGGTGAAGATCCCCTCGGCGCAGGCGAGCTCCAGCGCCTTTTCGATCCCTTCCGGGATCAGGCTCAGCGTCTGGGCATATTTCACCTGCTCGTAGACCGAGACGTAGTTCCACGGATCCGGTCGTTCGAAGATATGCTCCCAGTATTCCTCCTCCGAGTGAACGGCAGGAGCTGCCTTTTCTTCCTCTGGGCGCGGCCCGGAGGGCTCTAGGGGGCGTGGCTCCGGGTCGCGCTGGAGGGTCCGCAGGCTGTCGGCGAGCCGCGCATCATTGTCATCGCTGTCGCTTGGCACAGAGGCAAGAAGCGCCTTGCGCCCAAGGCCCACCATCAGTCTTTCCAGGCGGCCGCGCCGCCGGCCGTGCCGGATGATGATCCCGCCGAAGGCTCGGTATCCGCGCAGCGCTTCCCTCGTCCAGGAACTGATATAGGCAAGCGTCGGCGGCGTCTGCAGATGCTCGCCTGCCTGCATCTCCTGCATGATCAGCCGGATCTGCGCCCGGATCGAAAGATCGCCCCAGAGCGGCCCGACAAAGGTGCCGACATGCTGCCCGCCTGAGAAAGCGTGCATGATGAGCGTATCGGCCTGCTCGGCCTTGGCGAGCCTGGAAAGCGCGCCTAGCTCGACACTGACCACCTGGACATTGCAAAGTGTGAAGGATCGCAGGAGATCCGCGGCGGATATTTCCCAGGCGGCGGCCTCAATGATCTTGCGGCCGGTACCGGGGAAGGAATGACGCTGGATCAGCTGGGTGAGCAAAAGGAAAGTCGGCAACCATTGATCGAGCGCATCGACGAGATCGTCGGTGTCATTGGTGAACAATCCCGTCCGCAAGCCGTGCAGGATCACGCCGGCAAAAAAGCTTTCGTAGCCCGCCGCATCGGGCATATCGGGCAGCAGTGCGGTCAGGGCTGCTACATCCAAGCTCGGGTCGCGCTTGGCCGCGATGACCCAGGCGAGCATGCGCAGCTGGCTGATGGCGGGCGTGATCCAGCCTGTCTCCGGCCTCTCGGCCGACAAGCCCTGCTGCCTCAGCAGCGCTTGCGCCTTCGTCGTCACGCTAATGGCGTCACGCACCATCTTGACCGGATCGCCGGACAGCGAGCCCGCCTTCATGCGATAGAAAGCCAGGCACGTGTCGAGCCGACGAAATTCTGCGCCCGCAAAGGCCATGCGCATCCAGAGATCCCAGTCCTCGCCGGTCTGTAGGGTCTCATCCATGCCTCCCAGCCGCTCGAAAAGGCTTTTGGGAAAGACAACCGTATGGATGGCGAGCGCGCAGAAGGAGGAGAACTCGCGCTTGGCGACATCGCCCGCCAGGATGGGGGCTGCTTCCGCCCGCAGCAGCCGGCCGTCCGGGGCGACCCTGCGGTAGGCGCAATAGGCGATAACAGGCGTGGAGGCATCCTCTGCCACAGGCAGCATGCTTTCAATGAAGGTCGGATCCAGCCAGTCGTCGGCATCCAGCATGCAGAGCAGGGGCGCCGCCGCCAGGCGTGCGGCATGATTTCGCGCCGCGGCCGCACCGGCATTCGGCTGGCGGGCGAGCAGAATGCGGCTGTCTTTTCCTGCGATGGCCTCGAGAACCTCCCGGGTCCGGTCGGTTGAGCCGTCATCGACGACGACGGCCTGCCAGTTCGAGCGCGTCTGTTGCTGCAGGCTGGCAAGACATTCGGCAAGCGTATCGTCTGCATTATAGGCAGGAATGAGGAATGAGATCTCAGGCGTCGCAGCGCTCACCATGCAGGCATCTTCCATCGCCGCAAAACATAGAAAGCGCCATTCACGCTGCCGAGCATCTCCTGCTTCAGGAAGAAGTCGTTCGATGTCGCGCCTTTGCGAAGTCGTTTGCGGAGCCTTCCGGCATAGTATTTCGGAAAGGAGATGAGGATGCGCCTGAGATTGCCGTTATGTCCGGTGTTCTGATACTGCACTAGCAGGGCTGCGACATGGCCGCTCATATATTGGTGGATCTGCTTGGCCAGCCCTTTCATGTCCTTGCGGTGAAAGTGCCAGGCCACAGCCGTCGGCTCGTAGCGGCAGACGTGGCCGTGATGGAGCAGCCGGTTCCAGTATTCGGAATCGCCCGAGCAGCCGGCCGCGCCCATGTCGAGACGGACATCGAACAGGCCGATCTCGTCGAAGACCTTGCGGCGGAAGGCCTGGCTTGCGCCGGCGCCGATCGTCCAGACCGGAGCGCCGTAACGCGTGTCCCTGGTATAGAAATCCTGATTGAAATCCTGCCTGAGATAGCCCCGGCCGAAACTCCAATGCTTTTCGAAGATGAACTGTGCCGGCGTTGCCAGTTCTCCGGGAAGGACCAATCCCGTCACGCAGGCGATCTCAGGCAGATCGAAAGCCTTCATCAGGTTCTCCAGCCATCGCTGGTGGAGAACGACGTCGTCGTCGGTAAAGGCGACGAATTCGGTTCTCGCCGCCCGAACCGCCGCATTGCGGGCATAATCCAGCCCGACCCGGTCTTCACGGACATAGGTGGCGCCCGCTTCTTCCACGACGCGGCGCGTCGCATCGCCTGTTGAGGCATTGTCGACCACGATGATCTCGACGGGCTCAAGCGACTGTTCGGGGATGGAGGCCAGGCACCGGCGCAGTTCCTCGGGCCGGTCCTTGGTGCAGATCAGAATGCTGACGTCGCGGTTGCGCACAGGAGTTTGCGCGACGTGACGCGCATGCTCGAGCGTCTCGGGTCGCACGACACGCTCGGCGAGTGCCGCCGCCGTCTCGGGCCTTTCGATATAGGCTTGTCCAACGGGAAGACCATCCGACAGAAAGACCACGAGCCCATCGGAGACCAGGGGCGAAGCCGCATCGAGGTGAGAGGTGGCGAGATCAAGATAGTCGATCGGTACGGGAAAACTTATATCCTTCAGATCGGACGGAATGGGTTCTCGCATCATTACTCTCTCAATCGCACCGTGAACATACGCCAACTGCATTCAGGACGCGAGTCTCGAAAGCCATCATGGTTTATTCTGCCGCGTGCGCCTTCATTTGCTCCCTGAACCAATCGAGCGTCATCGCCACGCCCTGTTCGTAGGTGATTTTGCACGACCACTCGGGCATGACATAATGCGCGTTGGTCAAGTCCGGCCGTCTATTCGTGGGGTCCTGCGGCGGTGACGGCTCGAAGACGATCGGCACGCCGCCGACGAGTCTGGAGACATATTGCGCGACCTCGAGAACCGAAATCTCGCGATCGTTGCCGACGTTTAGAGGCCCCTTGTAGTCGGTTTGATTGATCCAGAAATAGCGCGCGAAACCGTCGACAATGTCGTCGACATAACCCCAGCTGCGTGACTGCAGGCCGTCGCCGAACACGGTAATCGGGCGGCCCGAAAGCGCCTGGGTGATGAAGTTGGAGACCGCGCGGCCATCGTCGAAGCGTGTCCGCGGACCGTAGATATTGAAGGGGCGGACGACTTTGACATCGAGCCCCTGCGTGCGCTGCATCTCGAACAGCAGCGACTCCGTGCACCTTTTGCTCTCGTCATAGGACGAGCGCGGACCGGTGCAGTCGACCTGACCCTTATAGGATTCCGGCTGCGGTGACACCAGAGGATCGCCATAGACTTCGGAAGAAGAGGTGAAACCGAAACGTCCGCCCTTCTTCAGCAAGTCGAGCAACCGGAATGCCCCGAGAAGATTGGCGGAGATCGTCCTCTTCGGCTCCTTCATGTACCACGGGGGCGATGCGGGGGATGCAAGGTGATAGATTTCGTCGAATTTATCCGAGGTCTGCAGCGTCTCGACGTCGGATTTCACGAAGTGGAAACGGGGGTCCCGGATGTGCGCGATATTTTCGAAAAGCCCGGTCCAGAGGTTGTCGACAACGACCAGCTTCTCGATATCCGTTCTAAGCAAAAGTCGATCACACAAGTGGGATCCGATGAAGCCAGCCCCGCCAGAAATCAATACGCTTTTCATTGCTTCGTGCCTCGTGACTTGAAATTAAGGTGGTTGTTTATTAGCATCACCTGTAATGCATGACAATTCTTTAGAAGAGTTCTAAGAATTACTCGCTTATTAATGTTAATTATTAAAAGTACCTACTTTAAAGTGTTGTTGCCAATGCCGTGCTCGATAATGAGCAGCCGGATACTTCACGACCTGCCCGCTCTCGACGATCCGTACCATGAGACGGCCGCCGCCATTTGCGGTTCGATCGAAGGAATCGGCATGGCATCGAGAGCCTCTCCGACGAGTTCCGAATCGAGAGAGCCGAGGTTGCCTCATCGAAAGCATGTCGCTCGGTGGAAACGCAGCATCCCTGATGTGTGCTATGTTTTCGAAAGCTCCGGTGCAAAGATAGTTAACTACAACCGGTTTCTGGGTATCATCGTCCAAGTAGAACTCGTCATATAAATGCGATCCAATGAATCCGAACCCGTTTATCACATCATCTCGCTTCGTTACTTGATAATATATTATTGTTATTACAGTGATCGAAAGTTTAGTATGGGCACGAAGTCCGGGGGTGGATCGGACTTTGGTCTGAGTTTTCCCTGCGCGGAAACGGTCCTCATCTATGCACCTGCGGGTCTTTTCAGGCGCAGAGATAATGCGCTAAGGCATTGAATCAACCTCATTGTTCCCGAAAATCGTTTTCGATTTTTGGCGATGTATGAGCGCTACCTGTCAGATGGGTTTTTAGGAGTCTCTAGAAAATACTAAAGCATGTCGTGCAAAGATGCGCAGCGGTTTTGCGCTAAAGGCGATGGTTGCATCACCGCCTGCCTGCACCGCTCATGACAAGCTTCTGGTGCCGGTGATGGCGCCTGGCCTCCGGCATCGGCTGAAAGGAACATCCCTACGTCCGTGCCGGCGGCGCAAAGACGCCGCCGGCAGCGTCTGCTTCGTTTAGGCCTCGATGATGTAGACGATCGTCAGTGCATTGGGATCGACGATAACGATCCGACCGTCCGCAAGGATGAAGAAGCGGTAGCCTTCATATTGCGGAACGATCTTCACGATGCGCGTCGGCAACCGTTCAAGCCGGACCTTCTTCGGGATCTTCGTTCCGACGGAGACGGTGAAATCGACTTCCTTCACCGGCGCGACATGCACCTCTTTCACCACCGTTCGAATTTCGGTCTGCTGCTCGACGGAGATGTTGACGTTGGTTTCGGACGTGCTCTTGTTCGTCGTCGTCGCGTTCTGGTCGGCCGGCTGCTTCGACGCATCACCGCTCTTGGTGGCGCTGCCGCTGTCCGTGCCTTCGGCCGGCTTGGCATTCTGCGTGCTGCTCTTCGAGGTGGCGGTGCCGCTGCCATCCGTGGTGCCGGACTTGCCGGCTGGCTTCTGTTCGGCCGTGCCACCGCCGCTGGCGTCTTGCGATCCGGACTTGGTTTCGGTCGAAGCCTTGCCGGATGCACTTCCGCTCTTCGCATTATCGTTTGCAGGCTGCTCGGCGTTCTTCTGCATGTCGGAACCCTGGCTGGATTTCTGCTGCGTCGACTGGCCCTTGCCTTGCGGGCAGGCTCCCGAAGCGTCGGGGGTGCAGTCGGTGCCCGTCTTGCCGGCGCCGGGTTGCGAACCGGCGTCCGTGCCCGTCTGAGAGCCGGATTGCGCCTCGCCGCTGCTCTTGGTGTCCTGCTGGGCTGTGGCCGGCAGTGTTGCAAGCGGCGATACGCCAAGTGACAGCGCCGCCAAGATCATGGTGAAATGGTTGCTTTTCATAATCAACTCCGAGGATTCGGGCACGCCATGCCGCCCGCATTCTCATGCGTCGTATCCGTACCCTGTTGGTTGGAAGGAGCGGCCGCAGCCGCCCGTCGGTCACTGGATGACCTGGGTGACCTTCCGGGAGGAAGGTTCGACGATCGCACGCTGATCGTTGACGATCGCGTATGCATATTTCGGATCGTCGCGAATTGGCGTCACCACGACGGTCTCCGGCAGAGGTTGCTCGACGACGACCTTCTCCTTCACGACGATGCGTTCGGCCGGAGCCGGAGCTTGCTGAACATAGGTCACCACCTTCTGCGGCGGCGGATCGATGACGCTGCCTGCCACACCGCCGACGATGCCGCCGACGGCAGCACCGACCGGGCCGCCGACAATCGCGCCCGTTGCAGCACCGCCCGCCGCGCCTGTGACTGTCGATGACTGTGCAAAGGCAGATGTCGATGCCAACAGAACGCTGGCGGCAATTCCTACTGCTTTGATATTCATTCGTTTTCCTCCTTCGTGCGGTTGGTTCCGCTGGAGAGCAAACCTGAAAATGGAGGAAGTGTTCCCGGGCCGGGACTTCATCCCGGGCTGGCCCGGACTATGGTCCTAGAGCCTCTAGCCCGGTCGGACAGTGCCCGTCACTGCGTCGGGAACCGGCTCAACATCCGATCCTGGACGTTCGCCGGGCCGACGATCATCGCTGCCAGCGAGGTGGCTTTTTCCCGGTCTTCAGGTTTTGTTATATAGCCTTCGAGCAGCACGACAGGGCCGAGCATCCTGATCTCTATGGAACTGCTGTCGAGATCCGGATCGGCGGAAAGAGCTGCTTCGATTGTTGCGATGGTCGATGCAGAACTATGGCCTTGCGGACAGCTCTCTTCATGGCTGTGGTTTTCGGGGCCGAACTTCATATACTCCTCCTGTTCCGCCCCCTCCACGGACCTTACGTTGCCTCAAGCCAATATATGAGCAGCGGGTCCTAAGGCCGCCAGTCCGACTTAGGTCCGGCTTTCCCTGGGCGCCTTCTGGGCTAGATTCTCCTCATCCTTGTTGAAAGGACATCAGGGAGGTTCGGTCGTTGTAGCTGAACTCCAGTCAGAACCTCCCTGGTGAAGCATCAGGTGCCGATCGGCGCTAGATAAAAGGCGGTTATACATGCAAAAGATCGGCATAGTGGATTGGCGCAGGAGCGAAGACTTCGCGCCTGTGATGCTTGTCATCGGCGGCAAGCCCAGGCTGGTTCGATCTCTCCATGAGGTCGCCGACGCCCTTATTGCCGCCTGGCCGACAGACGACGGCAAGGAATATATTGCAGCCAGAAAAACATGCCTGGATGCCATCCAGGGCAATATTCCGGCCACGGTATCCCGCGCAGCACTCATTCACGCTGCGGAAGAAGCAGGAATTCGCGTCATCGCGGTCGTTCACTGAGATTTCTGTAGGCAGTTTTCTTATGCCGACGGCATGGAGAATCTGTATTCCCGACCTTGAGCCGGCGATAGCGACCGCTATTTCAAACCCTGCATCGAAGCTTTGAGCTTGATCGCCATGTTGATCTGACCGCGAACCGAGAGGAAACCATCACGATTATTGCCGCGTTGCATATCGACGTTATTGGTCACTCCTGTGATTTTGCAATCCTCCGCGATCGTCTCCACGACAACCGAACAGTTCCTCGACGCAATGTCGTAGAGCGACTTCTGGGCCTTTTGCACCTGCTCGTCCAGCGGAGCGCTCTGATCAAAAGGTAGCGACAGCGAAATACTCGACTGAACGGAGACATAGCCCTCGGGCATCATCCCATTTCGGGGGAGAGCAGTTTGACCAAACGCACCGGATGCGGCGAGGGTTAGGACGGCAACGGCGGCGCAAAAACGGATAGCGATCATCAAATCCTCCATGATCCGCTATCTCTATCCTGGGGCGATTAACTTCGGCTGAGATATTTACTTAAAATTGTGCTCGTTGCTGACATTGCGCGCGGCGTTATGCCGGTGATCGGCGTCGTCTATCGCATCAAGCCTTGATGATTGCGGTCAGCCCTCCGGGGGCGACGCAAAGCGGCTGGCATCGAACAGGTCTGTGGCGGCGACCGGAGTGATGTCCTGACCTGAGGTCGCGGCATCGACCTCACGATGAACCGTGCGGGGGGAAACGCGAGGCGCGTTCAATTCCATCACCTCGCCGGGAGAATGCAGCGCCCATTTCATCAGCGCCGCGTCGGAGGTCGATTCAAAGAAACTTGCTTCTTCCCAGGAAGCGGTCATCGGCAGGGAGGCGATCATATCAGCGCCCTGCTTGGAGGCCTGGTGTGCAACACGGAGAGGTTCGAAGCGCGCGTAGCCCGGCAATGCAGGCGCAGGTCTCTCCGGAAGCACTTCAATTGGGCCGATCGATGCCGTCTCCAGTTTGTCATTCACATCGGCGTCGTGTTCGGGGGTGGCCGGCCGCATCGCCGGTATCGGAATCGGCAAAGATGAAACTTCTGGAGCGGACCGTTTGTCATCCCGCTCGACCGCGCCGGTCTGCAGCGCCAGCGCGTTCAATGCCCGGCTTCGGGGCGTAGGCAGAAGCGCCGTCACGAGGTTGTTATCTCCAGTGTCGCCGCTCGGTTTGGTCGATGCGCCCACCTCTTCGTCTTCTCCAGCGGTGCTGGCGATCTGGATCGAGGCGGGGCCGCCGCGCTTCCTGTAGTTCGCAACCGCCTGATTGTATCCCGGCAGCGGCCGGCCATCGGCCGGCAGATGCATCGTCTGCCCATTCGGGAACAGTCGAGCGAGTTCCTGCCGGGACATGCGGGGCCAGGCCCGGACATTGCCGACGTCGAGATGCACGAAGGGCGATCCCGAGGTCGGATAATATCCGACACCGCCGCCCTGCATCTGCATGGCTAGCGCCCGCAGCGTCGAAAGCTTCACGCCGGGAACGTAGAAATCCATCGCCTTGCCCAGCATGTGCTGGCTCTTCTTGGCGACGCCGGTGCTGCGCGAGCGGTTGCGGAGCATGTTGTTGGTGGTGGGCGAACGATAGGCGGAGACGATATGGATGTAGTCCTTGCCGCCGCTGCGCTTATACACCTCCCAGACCAGGTCGAGCAGCCGCGGATCCATCCGGGTCGGCTCGTTCCTTCGCCAGTCGCGCAGAAACCGATTGATCTGGGCAAGCCCCTTCGGATCGAACTTTCCGTCGCGTTTATAGGTGATCGTCGCCCTCTCGCCGGTATGGGTAAAGAACAGCTTCAGGGCCCGATCTTCCGCCGAGGCAAAGGATGCCGAGCCGACAAATGCCGGCAGCGCAAACACAGCCGGCAGAATGGTCTGCGCGACCAACCGCTGCGCACGCGACAGGAGCGTGGCAATTCCGCCCAAAGCTGCGCCCGATAATCCTTGCACTGGATACTTCAACACGAACAATCCCGCCCACACCAAACACTCGACGACGGGCGGAATTCCGCATCCATCACGCTCAGTAAAGCCAGCTTATGGTCAACAAATTGCTAACAAGCGTAACCGGTGCTCCGCTCCCACGGTGTCCTCGCCGCCCCAATCCGCCTTTCTATGGACGAGCAACGGGATTTTTCTCCATAGCAGGCACGATCTCTCACCCAACCGGATTATTGAAATCACCGGTCCGGTCTATATTTGAGCAGGTTTCGGCGACTCCACGGAAATAGTCGTCGACTGGGCTCGATCTTCGCGACGAACGCTCTTTTAAAGATCATGCCCGAAGCAAGCGGATCTGGCTGGTGTAAAGGAACCTTCATGGCTGGCAGCCTTGATCGGTCTGAGGCTCCATGTCATGGGATGATGTTTGAAGGTAACGGCATGCGCAAAACAATGGCAGTCGGCCTCGCCGCCTTGATCGCCATGTACTTTCTCGGCGGCATGAGCGCGAGACATGAGACATTTCCTTGGCCACAACTTTCCGCGATGAGGAAAATGGTTGGCGGAGAGAAGGCGACTGCTCCAAGCCGTTATACGTTCGACGACAAGGAACGACTCATCGCGGATGAATCAAAAACGCTTGTGACCTGCCCGGCTCAGACTGACCGAACGGCTGTCTTACTCATTCTTGGCCAATCGAACGCGGCCAACGACAGTGGACAACGGTACAAGTCAAATTATGGCGCTCGCGTTATAAACGCCTTTGATAAACGGTGCTTCATCGCCGCGTCGCCACTTCTTGGATCGACCGATACCAAGGGAGAGTATTGGACGCTTCTTGGCAACAATTTGATCGCATCGGGACAAAATGACAGCGTCATCCTCGCACCCCTCGCATATTCCGGATCTGAGGTCGCACGATGGGCGAAAGGCGGTGACCTCAATCCTATGCTGGTCGATACATTGAAACAGCTTCAGGATTCCGGTTATCGGATAACGAGCGTCCTCTGGATGCAAGGAGAGGCGGACCTCGTTATCGGCACCACTGCGGAGGCCTACCAGAACCGTTTCATGTCGATGGTTGACACATTGCGTCAGCACGGCGTCGAAGCACCGGTTTCCATTTCGATCGCATCGAAATGCCTCGAACCGAGCAACGGCGGCTTCAAGGAGCATATTCCGGACAATGCGATAGTACGGGCGCAACTGACCCTATCAAGAAGCGGCCCCGGTATCCGAGAGGGCGTCAATTCCGACGCGTTGCTCGATGGAGAAGACCGCTACGACGATTGCCATATCGGGGGCACAGGCGCGGAGAAACTGTCGCGGGCCTGGCTGAACCTTCTGCGCGGCGATGGCCGACTGGAAACCTCGCGATAATCTTCCCAGAACCGGTTTTCGCGCCTTAGCGAGCTTCAGCTTCGGGCTCTGAAAGCTGAACAAACTCTCGCTATGTCCTCAGAAGTTTGGACTATTCTCATGGCCCTCCAACTCAGGGCACCCCCTGATGTTGCCGAAACCGATCGTTCGCCGGTCGCCGGATTCATCCAGACCTCTGAGCACGATGATATTCTCATCCTGCTGTATAATCTCGCTACGATAGATACCGGCCCGAATCGCCCGGCTTTTCGCTTGGCTTATATTGCATTGCCCGGGCGGCGGAGTGACATGCCAGTATCTCGTACCTTGCCCATCCGAATGCCATCCGCCGGAAGCAGCGAATCCCGACAGACTGGATAGAAGTATGCCAGATGCCAATATCACGCTGCCTAAAACCAGTTTCATGTCATCTCCGTAAGCTGCGGCAGGGCTCGTCTTCATTCTGTTTGTCCTGTTTTTCAACGGACAACCGGGTTTCCGATGGCGTCACCACCACATTAAGTGGCTCGCGCTAACACTGTGCTAACGCCGGTTTCGGCGGCAATTTGCGGATATTGGCGCGGGTTGCGCCGGCATTGCTCGCCGAGGATCAAAAGGAGCCCCGCCGAAACGCGCCTATTTGTGGAAAGGACGGACCGCACAGGAAGGAAGGGAAGCGGACAACCCCAGTTATGGGGCGCCTGTGCGATCCTTGTGCTCTAACAGTAGATAGCCGGAAAAGTTCCTTAAGGTTCCTGACCAATGAATGGCTCCGAACCGGCAGGAGAGGGCGGATCGCGAAGATTGCAAGGGGTGTGCTGCTGGAGACAGGAGACTCCTCTGCGCGATCCGCTCCGAGCCAAGTAACACTTTTGTATGACAACAGTTCCGGTGCAATTCTGCGCGGCAATAGTATTGTCGACGTCAAGGGACCTGCTAATGCCAAAAAAAGGACCCCGCTTCTGAGCGGGGCTAAGGTTGAGGTGGGCCGAACAGCTAAATGTCGTGTGGCTGTTGTATAACAAATCTCCGCACGGCCCGAAGGTATTACGATCAACGTAGCAAATTGTTCCGCGCCGACAGATTTTTTTAATCAGTCGCACCATTCGTTCCGCGGCTTCGGGCTCCACGTCTTGGCGAAGCCATCCTTTAGCAGTTTCTTGTCGACTTCCGGCCGTGCGGTCGGTCGCGAAGTGCCTCTAGCAGCCGCAGGGTCGTTACATCGATCCCATGGTATTCGCGGACGGCTAGGACTACCGACTGCGCATCCTGCCACCAAGGGAGATCAGCCGGGACCAATGCCAGTCGGCCGATCATGGCACCCTCTGGCGTAACGAGCACCGGACGGGCGATACGCGGCGGCGCCTCCGATTGCTTCTCGCCGTCCATCGTCGCGGTAGAGCAACAGCGATCGTCCTTGATCGGGTTCCCGTGCGGTCCAGGCTAATAGCCTCCCCGGGGGCATGGGGGCGCCCTTGCGATTGATCGTTATCCGAAGAGAGCACGGCGAAGATGCCGTTGACGCGAGACCGGACGTCGAGCGCTACCCTATTGCCCGCCCAGTTTCCAACTGTCCCCAGACGGACAGGCTACGCCGTTGAAGCGCGTCATGCCGTCGAGCGATTGCCGACTGGTTACAAAACCGCGACATCCGTCCGGCCCATCGTTACTGGCATCGATCTGTTCGATAACGCCCGCGCTGCCCGTCGATGGGTTGGCCCAAGCAAGCGCAGTCGCACCGACGGCACCGCGACCGACTGTATCTGCGATCACCGCTTGATCGGTCAAAGGCGTCTGGTGCTGGATTGCTGACTGGGCGAGGGGAGTCTCAAGCGGCTCGATATGAGAGCACGCCGCCAAGGCTGCGATGCTCATTGCCGAGATGAAGTGCTTTGGAGTCATCGCTCGGATAAAGCGCTTTGCCTGTTGTGTTTCAAGTTACGAATAGTTCACATTCTGGCGAGGTCTGAAGAAAACGAGGTCGCGTTTCAACCGTTCGCTACGATTACCGTGATGACCAAGTCTCCGTTGCTCGCCCAAGCGACACCCAGTAGTCTCGCCGTCTCATCGACATATCGACAGTGACACGCATCGATTCCATGGCAATTCTCTTCAAAACAACAATCAGCGAAAACACCGCATTCGAGATGATCGAACGGTCACTGTCAGGCGTTTACCAATATGACGGTTATCTCAATGTCGTTAGCGATGCGGGCGAGACGGCGTTGTCGTGGGGTCCGGCAATGCATGCCGAAGAGTTCAAGGCAGAAGTCAGCCAAAGCCTGCGACAGACTTGGGATGCTGCCCGCTTCTGGGTCATTTATGAGCGCCGTGAAGACCGGAAGGATCCAGAAGGGACTGACATCCGTAACGCGGCTTTCCGCCTGACGCGCGGATACAGCGGCGTTATCGTTGTTACGCTCAGCCTCCTCGGGAAGCGTGACAGCGCCAACGACCTGGAACTCGTCTTCGTCTGCTTCGAGCAGGATTTTCACAGGAGGAATTTTCGCGTGCGCTACGAGGGTAAGCCGATACCAAACCCGGACTGATGTTGCGCGAGGACGTGGTGTTCACGCGCGCGACCCGTTCTACGTTCGATTTGAAGACGAGGGCAAGGCACGAGAACTGGCGACCATCGCTTCGCTCATCGAGACCGGCAAACTCCATGCCGTCGATCCGCAGACCTATCTCACCGCCACACTCACTGCCATAGATAAGCTATTGCCGTGGAAGGAAATCACAGACTTCGACTTTGATGACGGCCCGCTTAAGATGCGTTGGAACGGGCAGCACCATCGCACGCAGGATGCTCCGACAGAGTACCTATGCCCATGATCACTCGGGAGGTTGGCCGCCCGCGAACCGCCGGTGCCGAGGGTTAAGGGGGATTCCCGAAAACGAGTTTGAAAAGGGTGCTCCGGATCAGGGGCAGACACCCTTTTCGTGCTGAGTTTTGCAGTCTCAGCGGAACGGAAATTAGCAGAGAGATTGCTGTCTACCATCGGACCGAAGTCCGACTCACTCGCAATAATTCGTCGATGTCAGCAGCCGAGGTGACACCATAAATTGAGTTGCATTGTGCCTCTACGTCCGGGTTGTGGCGGGCGCTTCGAGGATCAACGTGCTTACAAAAAATCAGGCGCAGGGAGGCTTGAGCAGGGCCTACATCCATGCTCTCGCGTCCGAGGCGCGCGTGCCCGCTTGTTGAAGTGGAGGGCGAACTGTCTCCTCGTCGGCCATGGACCCTCGACCAGGTGAAAAGGCTAAGGGGCGCAGCTTATGGCTATGGGGCAGTCTTCAAAACGTTTAGATCAACACATAAATCCGGATTCCGCCACCTTGTTTTCACTCGACTTTCCGGTCCCATGAGATCAAGAAGTCGGACTACCGGTAGCATAAGGCCGGACGGGTTGACGGGGGATCACTATAAGAGCGGATTCTCCTCCGCACGCTCCCACGGCAGCTTCAAACAACTAAACTCTTTCATGAGAATGCCCTGGTCCGCTCGTCCTAGCCTGACAAAACTGGGGCGACCAGTTGCAAGGAGCCGTGGCCGGCAGTCTCGACCACGTTCCAGAGCGGCTCGATGCTATGGAGCAAGCACGAAGTTCACCAGCCGTCCGGGGACAACGATTTCCTTCAGCACCGCCTTCCCCGTCAATCTCGACCGAACGTCAGGCTCTTCCGCCGCCAGCCTAACGAGTTCATCAGCGGCGAGCGTCGAGGGAGCCTGGATCCTGCCACGCAGCTTGCCGTTCACCTGAACGATAAATTCTCTCACATCATCGTCGGCGAGAATGGGGTCGTATGTCGGCCAGGGTTCATGCGACAGACTTTCCGGATGCCCCAGCATTCTCCAGAGTTCCTCGGCAATGTGCGGCGCGAACGGCGCCAGCAGCAGAACGAAGGATTCGACGGCTGACCGTGGCTTGATGTCCAGTCCCGTCAATGCGTTTGACAGTTCCATCAGTTTAGAGATCGCCGTGTTGAAACGCAGGCAATCGATGTCGTTGCCGACAGCCTTGATCGTCTTGTGAAGAATTCGCGCGATCTCCGGGGATGGCTTCGCATCCATAATTTTGCTCGACACCATGCCATCCTCTCCAATGGCGATCCGCCATACGCGATGGAGGAAGCGGCTGACCCCGGCCACGCCGGACATTTGCCATGGCTTGGCAACGTCCAATGGTCCCATGAAGAGTTCATACAGACGCATGGCGTCGGCGCCGTATCGCTCGACCACCTCGTCAGGATTGACGACGTTGAACTTCGACTTCGACATCTTCTCGACCTGGCGCTCGACCTCGATTTCTCCGGCATACCAGCGACCGTCGCGCTCGGCCGCGTCTTCGGGTCGATAGTACCTCCCAGTCGCATCCTTGTAGCTGAAGGCCAGGATCATTCCCTGGTTGAACAGCTTGCGGAACGGCTCCTTGGACGTCACGACGCCGATGTCGAACAGGACTTTGTGCCAGAAGCGCGCGTAGAGCAGATGCAGCACCGCATGCTCGGCTCCTCCCACATAGAGATCGACGGGCAGCCAGTATTTCTCCTTCTCGGGATCGATCGGCGCAGTCACATTCCAGGGATCGGCAAAGCGCAGGTAATACCAGCACGACCCCGCCCATTGCGGCATCGTGTTGGTCTCCCGCAGAGCGTCCATGCCGGACGTCGGATCGACCGTTCGAACCCAATCGGCCGCCCGTGCTAGCGGCGGCTCCCCGTCTGGCGTTGGCCTGTACTCGTTGAGTTCGGGAGGCAGCAGTGGCAGGGCATCCTCCGGCAGCGGCACGATACTGCCGTCGGCCGCATGCAGGATAGGAAAGGGTTCTCCCCAGTATCTCTGCCGCGAGAACAGCCAGTCGCGCAGCTTGTACGCGATGCGCCCCACACCAACGCCCTGCTCGGTCATCCATGCGATCGCGGCCGTTCTCGCCGTTTTCGTCTCCATTCCATCCATGAAGCCGGAGTTGACCATCAAGCCTTCGCCAGTCCACGCAGCGGGCGGCACATCGCCGGGGGGGGAGGCAGATGCCGACACGACTTCGACGATCGGCAGCCCGAACTCCTGCGCGAAATTGCGGTCGCGGTCGTCATGGGCGGGAACGGCCATGATTGCTCCGGTGCCGTAGTTCATCAGCACGTAGTCAGCGACCCACACCGGAACCCGCGAACCATTCGCTGGGTTGATCGCATAGGCTCCGGTGAATACTCCGTTTTTCGATTGGGCTTGCGACTTCTCTATCGCGCTCATTGCCGCCGCGCGGGCGCGGTAGGCGTCGACCTCTCCGCGTTGGCCGACGGAAGCGATGGCATCGATGGCAGGGTGCTCAGGGGAGAGGACGATGAAGGTAGCGCCGAAGATCGTTTCCGGACGCGTGGTGTAAACTGTCAGGGAACTCCCGCTACCCTCGACATCGAAAGTCACGTCTGCGCCTTCCGATCTGCCGATCCAGTTGCGCTGCATCGCCTTGATGCCATCAGGCCAATCCAGCTCGTCCAGATCGGCGAGCAGGCGGTCGGCATAGGCGGTGATTTTCAGCATCCACTGACGCATCGTGCGACGTTCCACCGGGTCTCCGGTTTCCACGTAGCGGCCGTCCTTCACTTCCTCGTTGGCGAGGACCGTACCTTGTGCGGGGCACCAGTTGACGGCAGCTTCCGCCTGGTAGGCCAAGCCCGCCTTATACATTTGCAGGAAGATCCATTGGGTCCATCGCACGAACGCGGGATCGGTGGTCGAAATCTCCCGACTCCAATCGTAGGAAAAGCCCAGACGCTGGACCTGCTTCCTGAAATTCGAGATGTTGCTCCGCGTGGTGATCGCTGGATGGACGCCCGTCCGCACTGCGTATCGCTCGGCGGGCAGCCCGTAGGCATCCCACCCCATCGGATGCAGGACATTGAAGCCCATCATGCGCTTGTACCGGGCCACGACATCGGTTGCGCTATAGCCTTCCGGATGACCGACATGCAGGCCGTCGCCGGACGGATAGGGAAACATGTCCAGGACATAATACTTCGGACGGCTTTGGTCGTCCTCGGTCCTGAACGTCTGGTTTTCCTCCCAGTATCGTTGCCATCGCGGCTCGATCATCTTGGGGTCATACGGCATTGCTACTTCCCTTCCGTCTCGAAATTCCGACCGAAGAGGAATGGCAACAAAAAACCGCCTCTTCGGCGGGTTGCTGCATCTTTAAAAACGCGAGCGCGTGCTAACCCACCATCGGAATGATGGCGAGTAGGAGCTTTGCATTGGTGCGCGCGGTGTTCATGTCTTTTTTGATGACACGGAACCGCTTTCCTGTCCAGACGCCGGCGGCGCGGTGAGTTTGACAATGTGCCAATGGAAGTGGTGCGCCTTAGCGGCGACGTTTCGAACGAATTGCTGGAAACTCTGACGGAATGGAACGCCTTTCTTGAGCACTGTAAGTCTTGGGGCTTTCTGGTGCCGCCATGTCCCTGATGGATCGTTTCAGAGTAGCGACGCTGCCCGGATCGGCCAAGATCAGGAACAAACGCCCTGCGCCGTTCTCGATCCGCCTTTCGGATTCGGAGAAAAAGCGCCTGCTGGATGACGCGGCGAGCGCGCCGCTCGGCTCTTATATGAAAGCCACGCTGTTCGGCGCGGCGCTGCTCGTGCGGATGCGGCGGACGGGTCTGGCGGTGGAGGACAGGACGGCGCTTGCCAAGGCGCTGGCCCTGCTCCGCGATGTGCGGGAAAAGTCCGATAATTATGCGTTCTTGACCACGCGCCTGCGCGCCATCCCGAACGAAGCTCAATCCTCAGCAATAACCGGGCCGTCCCAATGAAACAGAAGGTCTGTGCCGTTCAGAGGCGTTTCCGTTCGAAAGCCAAGATAGTCTTTTTCCCCAAGAGAAATACGATGCGCAGAAAGGGGCGGAAGAGAATTTACCACGGTCTGCGCACTGTCACGGTCTCCGAAGAACCCGACTATGCGTGCGTTTTGGTTCCACTCAAGCGCCCAAGACCAACAATCCGCATTTGGGTGACGGCGGATGCAGCATTTGAAAAAGCCGAGAGCTGTTGAAGCCATTAGTCTTGGCTCCCAATTCACCACAGCCTCAGCGAAGCCGGTTATCTGAGGATTGCCCCAGTCACCGCGATTGCAGTGGTTGACGGGATGATATCCGCCCGGCCAGTAGTATCCTCGCCTCTCTTCTGGCTTGAATGTTAGCATATAAAAGAAGCCGATCAGGTGCAAACGAGCCAATTCAAGAAGCCGCGCTTCGTCGCTTTGTGCAGGAGCGGTGAATTCGAAGTTGGCGGTGACGCCGATACCCAATGGAAGCGAAAATTCGATATTCTCGCGGCTATCTTCAACGGGCTTTCGGGTCCGGCGGCTGATTGATTTTTTCGCCCGTGCCTGCGCCTGCCTGGTGACCTCGGCGTCGCCATGACCTGTCTCGCCAGACAAATCGGGCTGAAGCGTTATGGCTGCGATATCATCTTCGAGATCGGCCTTTCGGTTATTGCAAGGTTGACACGCGTTGAAGATCAAATTCCACTGCGCATGCAGCTTTCCTTTGGGTACGAAGCGTCGTCCGACCACGTGCTCTTTCGTGCTTGTCTTTTTATCAAGCGCGTTACCGCAATAAGGGCAGTTTACATTGCGCAAAACAATCGCGCGGTTTGCCGGGTGCTCTGTAAGTTCATTGCCGAACATCGGTTGATTTGCCCGATTTAATTGGTCGCCCGCTGCTACCGGCTTATCCAAAACCGGCCTACCAAATGCCGATGCACCATATTAAACGCGATTCTCCCGCCCATGCCAGACGCGCACGACGACAAGCGTGTCCGGTCCTTCATAAATATGATAGCGGAGAACGTAAGCGTTTTTACTGAACGGCACGAAAACAATATTTTAGCGAGCATGAAGCCGATTTGCTGTAGGCAACGCGTCAAGCTTAGGTTTGATTGGCGAATGTCCACGGCGGGGCGTGCAATTTCTGCGACGTTCATCTTGTAATTCCAACTTTAAATATGCTTTTTGTTGTGGTAATACTAAAAAGAGTTTGGAGGCTGGAATGGATGAAGATAAAATAGAGTCCAGACTATTCGAAAGTGCAAAACAGGCGGCGACAGGCCGGAATATGGTATTTGGACTTGACGCTGAAAACGATCTACATGTGCTAGCTAGTCAAGCAGCGACAGAAATACTGAGGTTATCCGCGAAATCCCAAAATTCTCTGGAGCCCTTAATCAAAAACGGCGAGGCTGTTTTTTCCGCTCTGGCAGAAGAAATGTATACCCAAAGCGCAATTTTAACCGCGAATTCTGGCGGTGTAGAGATGCCATATCGGCAGGTATACCCAGGGATTCTGGGCGAAGCAACGCTGAAGAAGTCTCTAAAAAAACTATGTCCGGTATGGCCAATTTGCTTGGAAGCATACTCATGAGTGAGATAGAAGGGCTAAAGTCGGCGACGGAAACGACGAAGCAAATCATCACCCTGTCAACAGGGGTGGTTACACTCACCATCACCTTTTATGATAAATTTAACACGGACTCCGCTCAAGCAGCGGGCGCGCCATGGTCGCTGTGTGCCGCTTGGGTTCTTTTCGGGCTTTGCATTGTCTCCGCGCTGGCAACCCTTGGCGCAATTACTGGAACTTTGCATCATATTGACCGGCAGGCGAATGGACAGACATTGACGCCGGCCCAACTCCAACTTGTTAATAATATGTCGGATGCTCGCAACGTCCGCATTCCAGCTCGCATTATGGCTGTCTTGTTCATATTTGGCATGGCATTCACAATCGCGGCAGGCATCAGTATAGGTTTGTGAGGTGTCCTTTTGGTTGAACGTCCACACGCAAAGCAGTTGCAGTTTGGTATCTGCAAGCCTCATCAAACCGGCATAGCTAGCTTTCCAAGATTTATTGGACTGTGCGCATCCATTCGAGAACCTCTCGTATCGAACGCGCGAAGGAGCCGGGCAATGCTTTTTGTGTAGCATCCGATTTCCAATAGAAGGGCTTTCCATGCGCAATATGACCACGTGCAATCCAGATATCATTGAGAAAACGATATAAATCCGGCTTTTCTGATTGCATGTTACGCTGGCAGCCCTTCTGCAAATCAACCGTCAAATGCTTGAGAATGTCGACTCCATTTGGCTTAAGCTTCCCGGCTTCAGCTAAGTCGTCGCGCACCTGCTCGATAGCTGTGACACCTAGAAGCAAACATGTCATCTGTTCACCTTGGGCCTGATAATAGGCCACGTTCTGAAACGCCTCATCGAAGATCGTAGGGAGCAGTCCAGCCGCGACTTTATTGATGGCATCAAGCCAAATCGGTGTCGTGACGCCTTTACCAATAATCGTGTGCGTGAGGATGCCGCCTGATGTACTTGTCACGGTTCCAGATATCCGCCCAGGAGCGGGCATAACTATCCGGGTTAGAGAGGTCGGTGCCGATACCATTGACGTGCGTCCGGCCCACCATTGATCAGTAGCCACTCTCAACCATTTGAAAAGCTGCTCCATGATTCTGGTAGCAAGCTCCTCGCGCTCTTCAGAAGCATAGAGCCCGATTACCTCAATCGCAAAAGTATCGACCGAATACCGTCCATAGATATCCGCATTGCTTGGTTCGTCTACATATAACTCGATCTCGTTGCGCTCATTCAGTCCTGCGAATATGGCGACAGATGGAGGGAAGTTTGCAAAACCTGCTACTCCCGGAATTAATTGCGCGGCGGCGGCCTTTGTAATCAAAGGGGAGGATCGCCAACCAATAGGCCTTGTCCTCTGCGGAACAAGGAGAGTGTATTTGACGCCATCGTGGTCGAAAGACACCGCCTGTGAAGGCGGGTCGCTTCTGCTCAATACGAGATCGCCTGCATAGCTAAAAAAGAAAAGATCACCAATATGAGGCTCGCTCATGTGTTTCGTCGCCTTTATGTGCGGGCTGGGACGAAGCTTTAAAATCAGACCTCATCCGGCCATTCCCGCGCGCCATGTTGAGCAAAGAGGATTTCGACATGTTCTTCGCGAACACGGTAAGCCGCGATATAGGGCGTTTACGGAATGACGAGTTCGCGGGCGCCTTTGATCTCACCCAAGCGGCCAATAAAGGATTTGCAGACAGGAGTTTGCCAGTCTTTGTTTGAATATCATTCACCATGCGGGCGACCGAAGAATCGAGACGGCCATCCTATAGTTTCGTTATGTCCATTCGAGGGATGCCGACATCATATTAAACGCCTCTTTCGCCGCCTCGGGATCTCGGCGAATTTAAGCGTATATTTCGTGCTCCTTGTCAGAGAATTTCATTCCGTTATCTGGGTTGCCTGCATGGCCGGCCAGTTCCAAAATCGTGTGAAGATAATGCGGAGTTCGTGCTTCAAGATGTCGGATCAAAGCATACAGGATCGGCTTGTCCGTTACAAGAAAATGGCGCAACCGACAGGATTCGAACCTGTGACCTTTGGAATCGGAATTGAGAGATGATGGTTATAACTATTTGATTTATATAATGCCAAACTGGTGCTGTGCTGTAGTCGCGCTAGTTTGCCCAGTCCCATCCGGACCGTGCCGCCCCGCAAATTGGCCTACAAACAGCGTATCTACACCAAGTCCCGCCTCTTCAGATGCAACCTCAATCAATCGGGTTGAAGGCTTCAGAAGGTGACGCAGTCCCGCGTTAGTATGAGCTCGGTTGCGACTAGGCGCCCCTGGATGGGCAGCTCTTTTATACTGGAGTGAGATGTGCGATGCGCCCGTTAGGCCAGTTGTAATCCTTTGTCGCAAATGCGCGGCGGGACTCGAGCGTTATACGCAGTTCGTCAGCCTGATAGGGACCCGTAAGGGTCAATTGTTTGTACCGCTTTGACCAGCGATGAAATCCGCCGCCATAATTTTCATCGCCGCCTTCCGAATACCAACTGGTCTCTTCGACATAGATTTGGTGGCCTTCGAGACGGCCACGCCAAAACAGCTTCCTTGTCGGGTCATACATCCACATTCCGTTTTTCCCATTGAAACCATGAACCCATCTTTCAAACGGCCGGGGGGAATATCGTTGGACAAACCAACCGCCGTCTCGCGGTTCGCCCTCTTTCCAAACGGAATCTTTTAGGAAGGGAATCCAGATCTGCGCAACTCCAGCATTGGCGTATGAAAATGCGCGGTGCTCGATTTCATCGAGTCCTATTGCTGTGTGTTGAAGCTCGAATGCAATCTGCCGCCCTTTTGGTGACCACGCCATGACGAAGGCGCGGCGGTCTCCCGGCAGCGTCGTCACGATGCATTCTATCTGCGTCTTAACGTTGCGGGCGTTGAGAGCCTGTGCAACTAGAAACTTCGCCTCTAAATGCGCTCCCGTCTCACCAGTCGCCCAGGTGCAATCCGTCGGCGGTTTATGGGCAAAATGCGCAATAACCTTGCGACCCTTCTTGAGGATCACTACACCTTGGCATTGTGGGCATCGATAGTCCGGCCGCTGTTGCGCGGCAGCAGCGTCAATTCGATCTCCACCAACTCTTGCAACGAGCATGTGCGCCTCCGATTTCGAATCGTTTACGCAATACTTTCACCGGAACAGTTGTGCGCACCAGTCAATCCATATTAGGTGGCCTGAGGTGACGACTGTCAAACCTCACGAATCTGGATCTCTCAATATTGCTGCGCAACAGTGACAGGTTCGGTTGGTGTTCTCCTTTACCGTCCTGCCAAAATCGACTTGCGCCACTCGTTATGAAACATCATCCACCAAAAGGTTTGTCGATTTGCTCGCATAGCGTAGGTGGAGATTTCTGCGGTTGTCCGTCACACAGATCCGGATCGATGTTGCAAGCGGCCTTCGTGCCTTCTCGTGCTTCATTCGCCATCTTGTTCATTGTTGTGCAGAATGGGTCTTTTGCGGCCTTCCAGTCAGGGCCGAAATAATTCCAAACACCCGCACAGATGGCGAGCACGACAGCCGCTGGAATACTGAGAGGTACGTGCCGCCAAGGGGAGGTTCCGAATAAATCCGTTCCCCAGTGCTCACGCACATAGCGGTAGACCCAATAAGCCGCACGAAGAGCAGCAAATCCGGCCAGCAACCACGTCACGATATTCCAGATAGTCATTAGACACCTCAAGCAAAAATTACGAGGCGGATAGCAGCCGATTCTTAAAGTGAGGGTGCGCAATCAATTCTCATTTTATACATCTGTATTTTTTGCGATTGCTCGCTTCCGATCGCACTTTCAGTTTTAGGTCAAACACATTCTTTAAAAGATTTTCAGGTGGCTACCTTGGTAGTGGTGCTAGCAAGCCCCGGGAAACCCGCACGCTGTACGCTGGCACATGTGAATACGCAGGGACGCGGCGATGAGCGCGAAACTTAGAGGAATATCAGCGGCTTTGGTAAGGCTCGGAGCGTCCTTGTTGAAATGCGGCGCAACGATTGCCGCCTGGGGGCTCTGCGTGACGTTCTCGGGAGTGCCGGCTGGCGGGTGAGCTGGACGGCGCATGCCGGGCTCGTCCTCGACGCTCTTGAGCAGGCGCTTCATGAGCAACGTCCGGTTCATGGTGGCGGTCTCAGAGGTGCCCAATACGTGTCGATCAAGTATTCCAAGCGGCTGGCCGAGGCGGGCGTCGAGCCTTCCGTTGGGAGTGTCGGCGACTCTTACGACAATGCGCTCGCCGAGTCGACTGGTTCAACTATCGACGGCTTCTGGAACCCACATCGGCAACATTCCGCCAGCCGAAGCCGAGGAGCGGTATTACGTCATGCTGGACGAGCCAGCCATGGCCGCATAACTTAAACCAACCGGCCTTCGGCAAACCCGGCGCGGTTCATTCTTCGCTGAGTGATTACTCTTGAGGCTCTTCCAGGCGAGTTGCTATCGGACAACTCATACTCCTTAATGTTGCGGTTATAAGCGCACGCGTATACCTTGGGCTCTGAATCTAATCGCGGGTCGTGCATCCATTATGTTCTTCAAGCTTCTTATCAGTCCGATCCCGGCGGATGTGAAAGACTGCGCGTATCTTGTGACGGACAACTGGGATGACTGGTTCTCGTATCGAACGATGTTCACAGTACTGGTTATCGACGAAGCAGGTGTTCGACATCAGATCGGTTCCGTGAAGATAGCACGGGTAGGTCTTCAGCCAAGTCGCGAGACTAAACCGGGGCAACGTGCACCGGAGTTGTTGCCGGAATTCGATGAACTCCCGGAAGGTTATTTCTCGCTTGGACAAGGCGAGGACTACTACGAGTCCTTGAACAAGCTCAGTGACGCTCAGCGGCAAAAGTTGCTGATGGGCTTGCGAGACGTCGCATTCAACCTCCCCCTTTTTGAGCAGGTTCGGAACGAACATTCTATGACGACTTCGCTGTTGCGGAGCGTAAGCGCCACCAGCATCACCGGCCGTCTTCATCGCCTTACCACCGGGGATGCGGAACTGACGAAGTTTAGCTTCCTTTATACGCTGCCACCTTCGATAGCCCCCGAAGGCATGATTTTTGCTCCGCCCACAATGAGTTTCGAAGTCGTGCCGGATTCTGAGCCGCCCTCGAACGTGCACGTGCTTATCGGTCGAAATGGAGTTGGCAAGACCAGGTCGATGAAGGGTCTTATCAAGGCGCTACTTGACAGACATGACAAAGCTCCAGACTCCGGCGGTCAGGTCATCTTCAACGCGGAACGCCCTGGAGAGGGGCAGTTTTCTAGCCTCGTGCTGGTATCGTTCAGCGCTTTCGATGACTTCGCAATCGTTCCGGCCGTCACCGATCCTATTCCGATCGAGCAAGTGGGGCTGCGCGACACCGCGGCTGATGCAGACACGAGCGCTTTGAAAATCGGAAAGGCGCTTGCAGTCGATTTCCGCAAGAGCCTGAACCGATGCAGGACGGGACTGAGGGCGTCCCGATGGCGGGAGGCCGTGGCAACACTCGAGGCTGACGACCTCTTTGCGGAGGCCGAGATCGGAGAACTAATCGGCGGGGAAGGCGAGGCCTGGGCCGAAGCAACGGAGGAGCGTTTTGGTCGGTTAAGCTCCGGGCACGCTATCGTCCTGCTGACAATCACCCGCCTTGTCGAACTCGTCGACGAAAGGACACTGGTGATGATCGACGAACCCGAGGGCCACCTCCATCCTCCGCTTCTGTCAGCATTCATTCGAAGCCTTTCGCGGCTCCTTGTTTCCCGCAATGGCGTCGCCGTCGTCGCGACGCATTCGCCTGTGGTGCTCCAGGAGGTCCCGAGGTCGTGCGCCTGGAAGCTTCGGCGGTCGGGACGAAAGTCCGAGGTTGAACGCCCAACGATCGAGACGTTTGGTGAGAACGTCGGCATCCTCACGCGCGAGGTCTTCAGTCTCGAGGTGACGCGAACGGGATTCCACCGCCTACTCGTCGAAGCCGTATTCGAGCGCAAATTTAGTTACGATCAAGCCGTCGCTCAATTTGGCGATCAGCTCGGAACAGAGGCGAAAGCAATCATCCGGGCGTGGTTCTTGAAAGGGACCGGCAGTAATGAGGTCACTTCCGAGGCCGCCCTTCGCGGCAAAGAACGTGCTGGACGCCTGTATCAATAGCATCCGAGACGAGGGATTGATTAAGAACCTTTTATTGGCCTCTACAGCGATTGTTGTCGCGGAGTTCGACTATCTTACGCAAGGACTGGGCATGACACTTTACTCAATTCCCGGATCCGATCGAGTGGCATCGGCGCTCACCACGGTTGACATGAAACGCGTGTATTCCGGCACCTTCGTGAAAAGCAAGGGTACGCGGGGAATGTATGATCAGTTGAAGGCGGCGCCGAAAAACGACGTATGTCCATTGTGCGCTCAACGAACCGTCTCGACGCTCGATCACTATCTGGCGCAAGCGATACACCCGGCCTTAACCGTCGTCCCATTGAACCTTGTTCCGGCGTGTGCCGAGTGCAACAAGCTGAAGCTGGACTATCAGCCCGCCTCGGAAATCGAGCAGAGCTTCCACCCCTATTTCGACGACTTCGATGATGCGCAATGGTTAGTAGCGGAAGTGCTGGAAACCGTGCCCGCTGCAGTTCGCTTCTCCGTAGCGGCCCCGGCTGCATGGAGTGCAACGAAGATCTCACGTGCCGCAGCCCATTTCGAATCGTTTCGCCTAGCATCGCTTTATGCCAGCCACGCTGGCGTCGAAATCAGCAATATTCGGTATTCGCTGGAGCGAGTAGCGTCATCCGGAACACCGGAAGATGTCCGGCTTCTCCTTTCCGATAGGGCAGCAAGCGCCCAGCGGGCGCATTTGAATGCCTGGCAGACCGCGACATACCAGGCGCTTGCAGCGTCCTACTGGTTTTGTTCCGGCGGCTTTAGAGTGTAGCAGCGTTGATTTGTGCGAGCCGCCGTAAAGCCGCAGTAGACCTTGGCACCTCTGAGACCCGACACCTGATTTCGATGCGGTGCTTGAGCATTGTTTCTTATAGACGGCTGTTCATACATCCCTCGCGGATACCGCGAAAGCCCTCACGCTTTGCCATCGGCGGCAAAGACGAGATGGACCCTGGGATGCTCAGGATCATTTCTAGGGCGGAAAAACAGCAAGACCTACGCTTTCCGGCGCGAACCAACCGAGTGTCCCTTTGGCTCGGCGCTGGACAGATTTAATGGCGCACCCGACAGGATTCGAACCTGTGACCTTTGGAATCGGAATCCAACACTCTATCCAGCTGAGCTACGGGTGCATGCCGAAGGCGATTTGAATCGCCTGTCCGATGGGTGGTTCTTAGCCTAGCTTGCGGCTGGCTTCAATCGCGAAATTCTCGGAAATACCGATGCTTGCGATTTGGCGGGTGTTTTTATCCGTCAGCCCGGTGAATGCATATGAAAACTCCGCCGGCCTTGCGGGCGGCGGAGCGTTGTTGTCGCGGGCTGTCGCCTGGCGGCGGTCAGATCTGCATGGCGCCGGGGCCGGGAATCGCCTTTGGCGGCACCTTGCCGAGAATGATCATGCCCAGCACTTCGTCCTTGGTCACGTCCTCGGTGCGGGCGTGGCCGACGACTTGGCCGTTCTTCATCACCGAGACGCGGTCGGCGAGGTCGAAGACGTCGTGGATGTCGTGGCTGATGAGGAAGATACCGATGCCTTCCTTCTTCAACTGCTTGATCAGTTCGCCGACCTGCGCCGTCTCCTGGGGCCCGAGTGCCGCCGTCGGCTCGTCCATGATCAGGATGCGGGCGTTGAAGAGGATGGCGCGCGCAATTGCCACCGATTGCCGCTGGCCGCCCGAAAGCGCCTTCACCGGTTCCTTGAAGCGCTTGAAGTTGGGGTTGAGCCGCCCCATCACCTCGCGGGCCGAGGCCTCCATCGCCACGTCGTCGAGCGTGCCCCAGCGGGTCTTCAGCTCGCGGCCGAGATAGAGGTTGGCGGCGGCGTCGACATTGTCGGCGACGGCGAGCGTCTGGTAGATCGTCTCGATCCCGTATTTCTTGGCATCGCGCGGATTGCGGATGTCGGCCGGCTCGCCGTTGATCAGGATCTCGCCGCCATCACGCTTGTAGGCGCCGGAGAGGATCTTGATGAGCGTCGACTTGCCGGCGCCGTTATGGCCGAGCAGGGCGACCACTTCGCCGGGGTAGAGATCGACCGAGGCATTGTCCACGGCGTGAATGCCGCCGAAGGCGATCGAGATGTTTTTCAGTTCCACGAGGGGAGTGCGTTGATCAGCCATATCCAGGGCTCCTCTCACTTGGCACGGGCGCGGTAGACGGTGTCGAGCCAGACCGCCACGACAAGGACGGTGCCGACGACGACGCTCTGAAGCGGCGTATCGACATGCGCGAGCACCATGCCCGACTGCAGCGACTGCATGACGAGCGCGCCGAGCATGGCGCCGGCGATGGTGCCGGTGCCGCCTGCCAGCGACGTTCCGCCGATGACGGCGGCGGCGATGGTGTAGAGCTCGTCGAGCGTGCCCTGCGAGTTCGTTGCGGCGTTGAGGCGGGCGGTGGAAATCGCCGCTGCGATAGCGGCCAGAACGCCCATCAGCGCGAAGATCCGCACGGTGACCCAGCGGGTCTTGATGCCGGCGAGTTCTGCCGCCTCGGGGTTGCCGCCGATCGCGAAGACGTAGCGGCCGAAGCGCAGCCGTGTGGCGATGAAGGTCATGATGATGCCGACGACGATGGCGATCAGCACCGGCACGGCGATGCCGTATGGAATATCCAGGCCGGTCTCGGGCCAGGGAATATTGTTGGTCTCGGCATATTTCTTGGCGATGTTGATTGGCCAGTAATAGCTGTTGGCGATTGAGACCGCGCCGAGGATGAGCACGCAGCTCAGGATGGCGAGGAAATATTCAGCCCACATCGGCCGGCGCGGAAAGCCGAAGCGACGGCGCTGCCGGCGCGAGCCGACGATGCTGGCGATGACGAAGAGGCAGGCGCCGATACCGACGACCCAGCTCCAGGTGGCGCCGATCGAGCCTTCGGCGCCGCCGCCCATGATGCGGAAGGTCTGGTCCATCGGCGCAACCGTCTGGCCGCTGGTGACGAGCCAGGTCGCGCCGCGCCAGACGAGCAGGCCGCCCAGGGTGACGATGAAGGAGGGAACGTTGAGGAAGGCGATGATGATGCCCTGGAAGGCGCCGATCAGGAAGCCGGCTGCAATGCCGATCAGCAGCGTGATCGCCCAGGTGAAGGGGCTGTCGAAGCCGATATATTCCGGCAGGATCTTGGCCTGCGTGACACCCATGATCATGCCGCAGAGGCCGAGCACGGAACCGACCGAGAGGTCGATGTTGCGGGTGACGATGATCAGCACCATGCCTGTCGTCATGATGGCGATGTCGGTCGTCTGAACCGACAGGTTCCAGAGATTGCGCGGGGTCAGGAACAGGCCGCCGGTGATGATGTGGAAACCGATCCAGATGATGATGAGCGCGCCGATCATGCCGAGCAGGCGTGTGTCGATCTCGGTGGCGCGGAAGAAGCGGGTCACCGGATTGGCTTCCGCCGTTCGCGGCCCGCTTGATGTTGTGGATTTTACCATTTCGGCCATGGGTTTGCCGTTCCCCCACTGTGTTTGGACGGACGCGCCGGCGTGCCCGAATCTGCCATCGGCGTCATGCGTCTGTTCTTCAACTAACCATCGCGATGCTTGCGGAAACCGGTCGCGTGGCGTCGCGACACCCTTCCGGCAGGGAATGAAAACCCGCGATGGTGCGGCGAGGCGGAGAAAACTTCGTCGTTGGAATTCTCATCCGCGTCCGGCGCCGCAGCGATGTTGCGCTGCGGCGCCGGCAATTTCAATTACAGCCGCGGCTTACTTGCAGGCAGCGACGGTGTCGGCCTTGACGCCCTGGCAGGCTTCCGCCTTGGAGATCCAGCCGGCGTCGATGACGACGTTCAGGTTGTCCTTGGTGATCGCCAGCGGCTTCAGGAAGACCGACTGCATTTCAACACCCTTGGGGCCGCCCTTGAAAGCCTGGGCGCCGTCGATCTTGCTCATGTCCTTGCCGCCGGCGAGGTCGAGAGCGATTTCTGCGGCGCGCTTGCCGAGTTCGCGGCTGTCCTTCCAGACGGAAACCGTCTGCGTGCCGAGAGCGATGCGGTTCAGCGCCGCCTTGTCACCGTCCTGGCCGGAAACCGGAACGGAGCCGGCAAGACCCTGCGCGTCGAGCGCTGCGATCGCGCCGCCGGCCGTGCCGTCGTTCGAAGCGACGACGGCGTCAACCTTGTTGTTGTTGGCGGTCAGGAACTGCTCCATGTTGCGCTGGGCGTTCTCCGGCAGCCAGCCGTCGGTATAGGCTTCGCCGACATTCTTGATCTTGCCGGCATCGATCGCGGCCTTCAGCACTTCCTGTTGGCCCGAGAACAGGAAGTCGGCGTTCGGGTCGGAAGACGAGCCCTTGATGAAGACGTAGTTGCCTTCCGGCTTGGCCTTGAAGACGCCTTCAGCCTGCAGGCGGCCGACTTCCTTGTTGTCGAAGGTGATGTAGAAGGCAGCCGGGTTTTCGATCAGGCGGTCGTAGCCGACGACCGGAATGCCTTCAGCAGCGGCCTTTTCGATGGCCGGGCCGATCGCGTCGGAGTCCTGAGCGAGGATGATGAGCGCGTTGGCGCCTTGCGAAATCAGCGATTCGACGTCGGTGAGCTGCTTTGCGGCAGAAGACTGCGCGTCAGCGGAAATATACTTGGCGCCCTTGGCTTCGAGAGCCTTCTTGATGGCGGCTTCGTCCGTCTTCCAGCGCTCTTCCTGGAAATTCGACCAGGAAACACCGACGACGAGATCGGCAGCCATGGCAGCGGTATGCACGGAAACGAGGATGGCAGCGCCGGCCATCAATTTTAAAATAGACTTCATAATGTCCTCCCGAGTGAGTTGCGGCCGGCCCAGCCCATGCTTCCTCCGGCCACCGCGAAAAAGCCTGTCGGGAAAGATTTGGATTTTTTTCTCGACAGTCGAGAAATTTAGTGTCAGAGATTTTTTCAACTGTCAACACTGCACTACCGGCTTAATTCGCTTGCGCAACAGCGACCGGAGATGCAGTGGAAACCACGGGAAGAGCAAGCAGGAGGAGAGGGCGGCGTTCATGCTGACCAAGTCGAGCACGGAGCTGGTCCGGCAGAGAAACAGCGTGCTCGTGCTGTCCGTGCTGCGCCGCCACGGCGCGCTCGCCCATACCGAAATATCCGATTCCACCGGGCTTTCCTCAGCCACCATCTCGGCGATCACCGCTGAGCTGGAAAAAGCCCAGATCATCGAAAAATCCGAGCAGCAGCCGGCAAGCGGGCGCGGTCGGCCGCGCGTGCTTTTGCGCCAGCGGCGCGATTGCGGCTATCTCATCGTCGTCATCATCTCTTCGGATGCCGTGCAATATTCGCTTGTGGATTATGCCGGCAAGCTGATCGACCGGTTCAGCGAGGAACGGTCGCATGATCCGGCGGGTGCGGCCCGCTTCGTCGCGGCCGTGCGGGCCGGGCTTGCGCGCATTCTCGATCGTTCGAAGATCTCGCAGGAAAAGGTGCTGCTGATCTCGATCAGCAGCAAGGGGCTGGTCAATTCCACCGAGCCGGTTCTTCTGTGGTCACCGATCTTCGGCAGCGACCAGATCGATTTCGAATCGGCACTCCGGCCGGAATGGCAGGCCAAGGTGATCCTCGACAACGAGACGCTGCTGGTCGCCGCAGCGCTCGGCGCGCGTGAGGAGAACGTGAAGGGCGCCGATTTCCGCTCGCTCGCTGCCCTTTCGCTCGGCCACAGCATCGGCCTCGGCATCGTCAGGCGCGGCAACCAGACGGGCCAGGAGATCTCGGCGCCGAATTTCGGGCACATGCTGCATATGGCCAATGGCGGCCTCTGCCGCTGCGGTACGCGCGGCTGCATCGAGGCCTATGCCGGTTTCTACGCGATCCTGCGCAGCGCCTTCGAAGTGCCGCTCGATACCATCCCGGCCAAATTCGTGCCGGTGGCGGAGCTCGACAAGATCGCCGCCAAAGCACGCCAGGGTCACCGCATCTCCGCCTTCGCTTTCCGCCAGGCAGGGCTGGCGCTCGGCAACGGCCTGTCGCGCATGCTGAGCCTGACCGAGCGCATGCCGATCGCCATCACGGGCCCGGGCACACGTTATTACGACCTTCTCCGCCAGGGGATCGAAGAGGGCCTCGGGCAATCGCATGTCGTGCGCATGGAGGGTATGCCCGAAATCAGGGTGGTCCCCGACGAACAGATCCTTGTCTTTGAGGGCCATCTGAACCGGGCGCTGTCGGTGATCGACCAGGATATCGTACTCTCGGGCGTACAGAGCGCGGAATGAGGGCGCGTTGCTGAAATGCATGGGGAGCAGGTGTCCTCTCTCCGACATAGAGTCAAACGCCACCAAACGCGAAATGGCCGGGCAAATGCCCGGCCATCTCATGCATGGCTTCCGGTCGGGAGAGGGCCGTCAGCCGATCTTGATGAGCTTGCCTTCCTTGACGGACTGAACCGCGGCATCGGCGAGCGCCAGCGCTGCGAGGCCATCGGCGCCAGACGGCGAGATCTTCGAACCCTTCTCGATCGCGGCGATGAAGGCTGCGATCTCGTTGGCATAGGCTTCGGTGTAGCGGGTCATGAAGAAATCATGCAGCGGCGGGCGGGTGTAGCCGTCGCCGTTTGCCACCTCGATCGAAACAGGGCGCTGGTTTTCGGCCGCAGCCATGCCCTTTGCGCCATGCACTTCGATGCGCTGGTCATAGCCGTAGGTGGCGCGGCGGGAGTTGGAGATCACCGCCTGCTTGCCCGATTTCGTCTGCAGGATCACCGAGACGCTGTCATAGTCGCCGGCTTCGCCGATCGCCTTGTCGACGAGTACGGCGGCAGTCGCCAGCACCGAGACCGGCTCTTCGCCGAGCAGGAAGCGGGCCATGTCGAAATCATGGATCGTCATGTCGCGGAAGATGCCGCCGGAGCGCTTGATATAATCGACCGGCGGGGCGCCGGGGTCGCGCGAGGTGATCGTCACCATCTCGACATCGCCGATCTTGCCGTCGTCGATGACCTTGCGCACTGCCATGAAATGCGGGTCGAAGCGGCGGTTGAAACCGACCATCAGCTTGGCGCCGGTCTCTTCCACCACCTTGATGCAGGCCTTGACGCGGGCGACGTCGAGATCGATCGGCTTTTCGCAGAAGATCGCCTTGCCGGCGCGGGCGAAGCGTTCGATCAGGTCGGCATGTGTATCCGTCGGCGTGCAGATGACGACGGCGTCGATATCCTTGGCGGCTTCGATCGCCTCGATGGTGCGGACTTCGCAGCCATAGGCGGAGGCGATCGCTTCGGCAGCCTGCGGAAAGGCGTCGGCGACCGCGACGAGCGTCGCATTGGCGTCGCCGCTGACGGCCTTTGCATGGACCTTGCCGATGCGGCCGGCGCCGAGAAGACCAAATCTCACTGTCATTCTAACCTCCCTTGAATTCGGAACAAATAAACCGAATTGCCAAAAATCTGGAATTTTCATTCCATCTTCTGCGGACCACGTCAAGCCCGCGGATCTTTCACATTTGCAAGATTCGAACCAGAGCCTTCCTGGTCGGATTGACGTCTTCCGCGAGTGCAGGTTTTGCCCAGGGTAAAGCCGATAGCCTCTGATCCTGGCGTAAAGATGCCCGGCCTTTCAGCCAAGAGAATACTTTAATCTGATCAGGAAAGGTTCTAGAGACAATCGCAGCACGGGCCGAAGGCAGTGCGACATATGCGACCGCGGGGCAGGAATGCAAATCATCGATCCGAACCATCCGGCATACCGTCATCTTTGGGTGCGTGTTGGCATTATTGCCGTCTGCTTCGGCTGGGCCGTGGTCGAATTCGTCACCGGCGATCCGTTCTGGGGCGTGCTCGCGGGCGGGGCAGGCGCCTATTCCTTCTATATGTTGTTCTGGACCTTCAATCCGCAGCCGCCGGTCATCGAGCCACCCGTGCAGCCCAACGCCGAGGACGAGGACGAACCCGCGGCGACCACTGAAAAACCTTCGAAGGACGGGCCCGCGGAATAGTCAGCGGCCGATTCGGCGCAGTGCTTCGTCGATCAGCAGGTTGGCCAGCATCATCCGCTTCGTCGCATTGTCGCGGAAGGGCAGCGCGACGCCATCGGGATGATTGGCCCGGGCGAAGGCGCGGCGCTTCTCGCGCAGTGTCAGCGGTGTATCGGCGGCGGAGATTGCCAGTTCGGCGGCAACCTCGTGCGGTGTCGTGCGGGCGAGATGATCCGGCATGGCGGGCTCGGCTGGAGGCGCAGCCGCCGGCTTTTCCACGACCACGGCGCTAGCATCGAGATCCAGATTATCGAAATAGGCCTGGCCGACGCGCTGCGAGGCAGCCGAGACGCCCTCCATGACATCGAAGGCAAGCCCGGTGCCGAGGCCGGAGACGCGATGGGCGGCCGGCGCATCGGCGTCTTCGGCCGTCTCGTCCTCCGCCTTCAGCCGCTCGAGGACTGATTGAAATACCGACTGCCCGAACAGCATCACGCCTTCCTTTCGAAGCAGGTATTAGAAGAGAGCAAGATGGCGCAGGGCTTGCGGGCTTGTCAGCCGGCTTGTCAGCCGGCGTGTCAGCCGGCCTGCTTGCGGCTCTCCTCGAGGATGATGTCGTAGAGCAGCCTTGCGCTCGGTGGCAGCGCCCGTTCCCTCGCCGTGATCATGCTGTAGGGCTTGACGTTGATGTCGAAATCGATCGGCAGCATGCGCACATCCGAGGCATTCGAGCTCTGGCTCGCCAGGAACTGGGCGACGTCGACGGCGACCGGAGCAATCGCATCGGTCTCGCAGATGATGGCGCAGGTCAGCAGCAGCGAAGAGGTGTTGACGATGTTCTCAGGCAGCGCCACGCCACGCGACAGGAAAACGTCCTCGATCGTGCGGCGCAGCAGCGTGCCCGGCGGCTGGAACACCCAGTCATAATCCCGGACGTCGGAAAGGCTGCTCACCTTCTGCTTCATCAGCGGGTGGCGGTCGCGCACGATCAGGCAAGCCCGCTCGATGCCGATCTCCGTCACCTCGAAGAGGCGCGGGTTGAGATCGTCGGGGATGCGGCCGATGATGAAGTCGTGGCGGGCGGCGAGCAGCTCGCGGGCAAGCACGTTGCTCGTCTCCACCTGGATGTTGATCTCGATGCCGGGATAGGCCTTGCGCACCTTGTTGATCGCCGGCACGACAAGGCTCATGGCCGGCGCCGTCACCGAGCCGATGAAGACCGAGCCGCCCTTGCCGCTTTTCAGCTCGCCGATCTCGCGGCTCGCCTCGCGCAGCTCCAGAAGGATCTTCCGGGCCCTGCGCGCCAGCGCTGCGCCGAAGGTCGTCAGCACCACGCCGCGGGCCACGCGCTCATAGAGCGATGTCTTGGTGATTGATTCCATTTCCGACAACATGCGCGACGCGGCGGGCTGCGAGATGTTCAGGACTTCCGCAGCTGCGGAAATCTGTCCACTATCTTCGATTGCGACGATCATCCGCAGGTGATTCAGCTTAAGTCCCGCACGTAGAAGGCTGTCATCGCCGAAACTATCACTGTGGATATCGACGTAGTCCATCGAAAATGGCTCGGAAACGATCGTCATGGTTGCAGCCTCCTCGCTGCGCTCCATCAAAAGTAATACTTTTTAGCGATATACCAAAATTGTTATGCACGTTAGCACTTATTCTATTTGACAGTTATAGGAATCCATACCAGTTTGCCGCCGTGTGCTGGTTGGCACTCAACACGTGTGAGATCGTGGAGGAGACCTACTTCGTTTCTCACCATCTGAAGTAACTATCCAATA
>Ga0207426_1000207_pt1 | contig 140594 bp, 101 predicted proteins | sample AraplaMF_Cvi_mMS_FD_184265 | JGI IMG/M metagenome (GOLD analysis project Ga0207426, IMG submission 184265) | Arabidopsis root microbial communities from the University of North Carolina, USA - plate scrape MF_Cvi_mMS (SPAdes) (version 2) | ecosystem: Host-associated > Plants > Roots >... | reverse complement strand
GCCTGCTACGACCGCCTGCTGGCTGTTGGCAAGCGCAAGAAAGTCGCTCTGGTCGCTTGCATGCGCAAGCTGCTGACCATGCTCAATGCCATCGCAAAGCATGGCTCTACTTGGGACTCGACTATGCGACTATGCATATCGCTTGACTGCCAAGACGGTTGCTCAGAGCTTGAAGGGAATCACTTCCTGGCGCTGGTCGCCCAGGCCCTCGATGCCCAGCGTCATCACGTCGCCCTTCTTCAGGAAGAGCGGCGGCTTCATGCCCATGCCCACGCCCGGGGGCGTGCCGGTGGTGATGATGTCGCCCGGCATCAGCGTCATGAACTGGCTCACGTAGCTCACGATCTTGGCCACGGTGAAGATCATGGTCTTGGTGCTGCCGGTCTGCACGCGCTTGCCGTTCAGGTCGAGCCACATTGCCAGCTTCTGCGGGTTGGGCACGTCGTCGCGCGTCACCAGCCAGGGGCCGATGGGGCCGAAGGTGTCGCAGCCCTTGCCCTTGTCCCAGGTGCCGCCGCGCTCGATCTGGTATTCGCGCTCGCTGATGTCGTTGATGGTGCAGTAGCCGGCCACGTAGTCGAGCGCGCTCTTCTGCGGCACGTAGCGTGCGCGAGTGCCGATGACCACGCCGAGCTCGACTTCCCAGTCGGTCTTGACCGAGCCCTTGGGCAGCATCACCGGGTCGTTCGGGCCCTGGATGCAGCTGTTGGCCTTGGTGAACACCACCGGCTCCTTGGGCACCGGCAGGCCGGATTCGGCGGCGTGGTCCGCGTAGTTCAGGCCGATGGCGATGAACTTGCCCACGTTCGCCACCGGGCAGCCGAAGCGCGGCTTGCCCTTGACCAGCGGCAGCTTGTCGATCTTCTGCTTGCGCAGCTTGGCGAGCGCGGCGTCGCCGAGCTGCTCTGGGCCGATGTCCTTGACGATGGCGCTCAGGTCGCGCAGCTGGCCGTTGTCATCGATGAGGCCGGGCTTTTCCTTGCCGGGGTTGCCGTAGCGGACGAGTTTCATGCTTTCCTTTCAGTGCGTTGGAATTCGGAAGTGTGTGGGATGAGAGGGCCCGCCCGGTCAGTATGTCGAGCGGCCGCCCGAGAGGTCGAACACGGCGCCGGTGGAGAAAGAGCAGTCCTCGGTGCAGAGCCAGCCGACCATCGCGGCCACCTCTTCCACCGTGCCGAAGCGGCCCACGGGAATCTTCGAGAGCATGAAGGCGATGTGCTCGGGCGTCATCTGGTCGAAGATGGCCGTCTTCACCGCCGCGGGCGTCACGCAGTTCACGCGGATGCCGGTGTCGGCCAGCTCCTTGCCGAGCGACTTGGTCAGGCCGATGACGGCCGCCTTGCTCGCGCTGTAGGCACTGGCGTTGGGGTTGCCCTCCTTGCCGGCCACCGAGGCGATGTTGACGATGCGGCCGTAGCCACCGCCGCCTTCGCTGCCCTGCCCCTGCCTGCGCATCTGCGCGACCACCTCGCGGCAGCACAGGAACACGCCGTTGATGTTGACCTCCATCACCTGCCGCCAGGCGTCCACCGGGTAGTCCCACAGCTTCGTGTTGGGGCCGGTGATGCCGGCGCTGTTGACCAAGGCGTCGACGCGCGGCGCATGCGCCAGCGTGGCGGCCACGGCTTGGGCGACCGAGGCGTGCTGCGACACGTCGACCTTCAGCGCGAAGGCCCTGGGGCCCAGCGATTCGGCGGCCTTCGCGGCGGCCTCCTCGTCGCGATCCCACAGCGTGACGCTGCCGCCCGACGCGATCAGCCGCTGGGCGATGCCGAAGCCCAGCCCCGTTGCGCCGCCGGTGACGACCGCGTGGCGGCCATTGAAGTCGAGCTGGTTCAATTCGGTCGTCTCCTGGGGCCGCGTCATCGGGTTAGGCCCGATGGTGGTGCGGGCGATCTGTCGTATTCTGAATTGGCCTTACCACTTGGCCAATTCAGGACAACCCTTAACTCTGTCCGCCCCTCCCCGCTCCTCCGTGCCGATCCAGACCCTCGAACCCCAGCGCCTGTACCGCCAGATTGCCGAACAGCTGCGCGAGCTCATCGGCAAGGGCGAATTCGCGGTAGGCGCGCGCATTCCCGCCGAGCGCGACCTGGCCCGGCAACTGGGCGTGAGCCGGCCGTCGGTGCGCGAGGCGCTGATCGCGCTGGAGGTCGAAGGCTGGGTCGAGGTGCGCACCGGCTCGGGCGTCTACGTGCTCGACCGCTCACAGCGCACGCCGCCGCCGGCCAACGGCGCGGCGGGCATCGAATGGGGGCCGCTGGAGATCATCCGCGCGCGCCGCATGGTGGAGGGCGAGACCGCCGCCACCGCAGCCCAGCACGGCAAGCGCAAGGACGTGGACGCCATGCGCCGCGCCATCCGGATGATGCGCGAGCTGGCCGCCAACGGCGAGGTGCCGCACGAGGGCGACCGCGCCTTCCACCTGGCCATCGTCAACGCCTGCGACAACGTGGTGCTGACCGAGACGGTGCAGGGCTTCTGGGAATCGCGCCATGGCGCCATCTTCGCCCGCATGATCGATTACTTCGAGACCATGGAGTCGTGGCAGGCGGCCATCGGCGAGCACGAGCTGATCCTCGACGCCATCGCCGCGCGCGACCCGGCTGCCGCGCGCAGCGCCATGCACGAACACATGGACAAGTTCCACCAGCGCTTCAGCGCGAGCTGGCGCCGCACAAAGGCTTCCTGAACCAAGGAAGAACACCACGATGACTCCCTACATCCGACTCCACCCCGCCGACGACGTCGTCATCGCGCGTTCCCAACTGCTCGGCGGCGCCGTCGTCGAAGGCGTGGCCGTGCGCGGGCTGATTCCGCCGGGCCACAAGATCGCGATGCGCGACATCGCCCAGGGCGAGCCGGTGCGCCGCTACAACCAGATCATCGGCTTCGCGAGCCGCCCCATCTCCGCCGGCGAGCACGTGCACACGCAGAACCTCGACATGGGCCCCGACAAGGGAGACTTCGAACGCGACTACGCCTTCGGCGCCGACGTGAAGCCCGTGCCTGCCAAGCGCGAAGCCACCTTCATGGGCATCAAGCGGGCCGACGGCCGCGTGGCCACGCGCAACTACATCGGCGTACTCACCAGCGTGAACTGCTCGGCCACGGCCGCGCGCGCCATCGCCGACCACTTCTCGCGCAAGACCAACCCGCAGGCGCTGGCGGCCTTCCCGAACGTGGACGGCGTGATCGCGCTCACGCACGGCACCGGCTGCGGCATGGACACTCAGGGCATGGGCATGCAGATCCTCGAGCGCACGCTCACGGGCTATGCCACGCACCCGAACTTCGCGGGCGTGCTGGTGGTGGGCCTGGGCTGCGAGGCCAACCAGATCAACGCCTGGCTCGCGACCGGCCACCTGGCCGAGGGCGAGAACTTCCGCACCTTCAACATCCAGGACACAGGCGGCACGCGCAAGACGGTCGAGAAGGGCGTGGCGCTCATCAACGAGATGCTGCCGCGCGCCAACGCGGTGAAGCGCGAGCCCTGCAGCGCGGCGCACATCACGATCGGGCTGCAATGCGGCGGCTCGGACGGCTATTCGGGCATCAGCGCCAACCCGGCACTGGGCGCAGCGGTCGACCTGCTGGTGGCGCATGGCGGCACGGCCATCCTCAGCGAGACGCCCGAGGTGTACGGCGCCGAGCACCTGCTCACGCGCCGCGCGGTGAAGCGCGAGGTCGGCCAGAAGCTGGTGGACCGCATCAAGTGGTGGGAGCACTACACCGCCATCAACGAAGGCGAGATGAACAACAACCCCTCGCCGGGCAACAAGGCAGGCGGGCTCACCACCATCCTCGAGAAATCGCTAGGCGCTGTGGCCAAGGGCGGCACCAGCAACCTCGAGGCGGTGTACGAATACGCCGAGCCCGTCACCGCGCACGGCTTCGTCTACATGGACACGCCCGGCTACGACCCGGTGAGCGCCACCGGCCAGGTGGCCGGCGGCGCCAACCTGATCTGCTTCACCACCGGACGCGGCTCGGCCTATGGCTGCGCGCCCTCGCCTTCGCTCAAGCTCGCGACCAACTCGGCGCTGTGGCAGCGGCAGGAGGAAGACATGGACATCAACTGCGGCGAGATCGTGGACGGCACGGCGTCGATCCAGGAGATGGGCCAGCGCATCTTCGAACTGGTGCTCGCGACCGCATCGGGCGCGCAGTCGAAGAGCGAGCAGCACGGCTACGGCCAGAACGAGTTCGTGCCGTGGCAGGTCGGCGCGGTGATGTGAACTGAACCCTCGACGAGGAACGGCATGGCGACTCTCCCCTACGGCTTCCTGGAAGGCACCGGCTTCGAGCAGTTGGACTCGCGTTTCAAGGGCTGCATCCCCGGCCCCGAGCGCGTGCAGCGCCTGTGGACCGGCGCGCGCTGGTGCGAAGGCCCCGCGTGGTTCGCGGCGCACCGCACGCTGGTGTGGTCGGACATTCCAAACAACCGCATGCTGCGCTTCGACGAGGTCAACGGCACCGTGGGCACCTTCCGCGAACCGTCGGACAACACCAACGGCAACACGGTCGACCGCCAGGGCCGGCTGGTGAGCTGCGAGCACCTCACGCGGCGCGTGACGCGCACCGAGCACGACGGCACGATCACCGTGCTGGCCTCGCACTGGAACGGCAAGCGGCTCAACTCGCCCAATGACGTGGTGGTGCACTCGGACGGCGCCGTGTGGTTCACAGACCCGAGCTACGGCATCCTCTCCGACTACGAAGGCCTGAAGGCCGAGAGCGAGATCGGCGCGTGCCATGTCTACCGCATCGACCCGCAAAGCGGCGAGGTCGAGCGCATGGCCGACGACTTCGTGAAGCCCAACGGACTGGCCTTCTCGCCCGACGAGTCGCTGCTGTACATCGCCGACACGGGCGCGAGCCATGCGCCCGACGGGCCGCGGCACATCCGCAGGTTCAAGGTGGGCGCCGACGGGCGCAGCCTGAGCGGCGGCGAGGTCTTCGCCGAATGCACCAGCGGCCTGTTCGACGGCTTCCGGCTCGACACCGAAGGCCGCATCTGGACCAGCGCGCTCGACGGCGTGCACGCCTACCACCCCGACGGCACGCTGCTGGGCAAGATCCTGCTGCCCGAGCGCGTGGCCAACGTCTGCTTCGGCGGCCCCAAACGCAACCGCCTCTTCATCTGCGCGACCACGTCGCTCTACGCCATCACGCTGAACGCGAAAGGAGCCTGATCCATGTCCCATACGCTCAAGGCCGACCACCTGCAGGCCACGGTCGCCCGCATCCTCGAAGCCGCAGGCAGCTCGCCCGCCGAGGCCCAGCAGGTGGCGGCCAACCTGGTGCTGGCCAACCTGAGCGGGCACGACTCGCACGGCGTGGGCATGCTGCCGCGGTACGTCGACGCGGTGGCCGAAGGCGGCCTGAAGCCCAACGCCGCGGTGCGCGTGAACCTCGATATCGGCACGCTGATGGGCCTGGACGGCCAGCACGGCTACGGCCAGATCGTCGGCGTGCAGGCGATGGAGCTGGGCATCGCGCGCGCGAAGCAGCACGGCAGCTGCATCTTCACGCTGGCGCATGCGCACCACCTGGGGCGCATCGGCCACTTCGCGGAGATGGCGACGGCGCAGGGGCTGGTGTCGATGCACTTCGTCAACGTGCTGTCGCGGCCGGTGGTCGCGCCCTGGGGCGGCGGCGACGGGCGCTTCGGCACCAATCCTTGCTGCATCGGCATTCCGCTTTCGGGCGCGGAGCCCTTCGTGCTCGACTACGCGACCAGCCGCGTGGCACAGGGAAAGATGCGCGTGGCCCACAACAAGGGCGAGCGCGTGCCCGACGGCTACCTCATCGACGAGAACGGCGCGCCGACCAACGACCCGGGCGTGGTGGTGGTGCCGCAGGGCAACGGCCTCTTCGGCGCGCTCATGACCTTCGGCGAGCACAAGGGCTACGGCATGGCGGTGGCCTGCGAGCTGCTGGGCGGCGCGCTCACCGGCGGCGGCACATGGCATCGGCAGGCGGACACGGCTCGCACGGTGCTCAACGGCATGCTCACGGTGCTGATCGACCCGGCGAAGCTGGGCACGCAGAAATCCTTCGACGAGGAAGCCCGCGAGTTCGTCGGCTGGCTGCGGCAGAGCCCGCCCGGACAGGGCTTCGAAGAAGTGCAGATCGCGGGCGAGCCGGAGCGCAAGGCGCGCATGGCGCGGCGCAAGGACGGGATCTGGGTGGACGGTGCGACGTGGAGCGAGATCGTCGCGGCCGGGGCGAAGGTGGGCGTGCAGGTCTCGTAGCCCCTGGCCTGCCATCCAGCCATCCAGCCTACGGACGGGCGCTTCGCGCCTTCTGCCCGAGCACGAGCGCGATGCCGCCCAGGATCGTAACGGAAGCCACGGCCAGCCGTGGCGTGATCGCCTCCGACAGGAACAGCACGCCGCCGAACGCCGCCAACAGCGGCACCGACAGCTGCACGGTGGCCGCGCGCATTGCGGTCAGGCGGCCCAGCGCCGCGTACCAGACGGCATAGCCGAGGCCCGAAGTCAGCGCACCGGAAATCACGGCGAGCGCGATGCCGACCGTATCCGCGCGAGCGCTGGCCGCGAGCACCACACTGAGCGCCAGGGCGAACGGCACGGCTCGCGTGAAGTTGCGCGCCGTGGCGGCCAGCGGATCGGCCACGCCACGGCCGCGCAGGGAATACACGCCCCAGGCAACGCCCGCGACGGCCATCAGCACCGCGCCCAGAAGCGGCGGCGCGGCGACGCCCGGGAAAACGAGATAGACCAGCCCGCCCGCCGCCAGCACGAAGCCGAACCAGGCAAGCGCCCCGAAGCGCTCGCCGCCGGAGCGCAGGCCCACGCCGAACATCGTCAGCTGGACTGCGCCGAACAGGATCAGCGCGCCAGTGCCCGCCGGCAGACTGAGATAGGCGAAGGAGAAGAAGGCGACGTAGCCGAACAGCATGACGGCCGCCAGCCAGTCGACGCGGGCAGGAGAAGCCGGAGGCTGCGCCCTGAACCGCACGATGAGCCCCAGCACGAGCGCCCCGGCCACGAGCCTGACACCGCCGAAGCTCGCCGGATCGATGCCCCTGCGCTGAAGCGCGAGCCGGCACAGCAGGGAATTGGCAGCGAACGCGAGCATGGCGACCGTGGTGAGCAGCACGGTCCGCCAGCCATGGCCGCGCGCCGCATCAGGCATGCGCGGCCACCCGCGACAGGCGGAGCTCCACCGGACCGACCGTGCCATGGCTCATGCGTCCGCCCTCCGCGAAGGAAACCACGCAAACACCGGCTTGCCGCCGGCGTCCGGCGGCAAGGGCCTGTGGACGATGCTACGCCGCCGGAAGGCGCGAGGCGAGCCGGTCAGTACCCTGCGGGGTACCCTCAGACGATCAGCGCGATCGTCGCTTCGAGATGCTCTGAAGGCGCGCGGCGGAAGCCCGAGCGCGCGAAGCGCTGCAACTGCCCCACCACGAAGGCGGTGAGCGCCGCGGCGCGCACCTGCGCATCGACGCTGGGGGTGGCCGAGCCGTCGGCGGCAGCGGCGCCGCGCAGCACCTGGCGCAGCGTGGATTCGATCTTGTCGAAAAACTGGTTCATGCGCTGCTGCAGGCGCTCGTTCTCGTAGACCAGCGCGTCGCCCACCATGACGCGGGTCATGCCGGGGTTGCGCTCGGCGAACTGCACGAGCAGCGTGAGGATGCGGGCGGCCTGCTGGGCGCCGGTGGCGCCCTCGCGCTCCAGGATCTGGTTGACCAGCGTGAAGACGCTCTGCTCGATGAAGTCGATCAGACCCTCGAACATCTGGGCCTTGCTCGCGAAATGGCGGTAGAGCGCGGCTTCGCTCACTTCGAGCCGTGCGGCCAGCGCGGCCGTGGTGACCCGCTCGGCGCCGGGGCTGCTCGAGCATGGCTGCCAGGGCCTGCAGGGCCGGCGAGCCGGAGCGCAAGGCGCGCGCGGCGCGGCGCAAGGACGGGATATAAGTGGACGACGCGACGTGGGGGAGATCGTCGCGGCTGGAGCGAAGGTGGGTGTGCAGGTCGCCTGACCGGCCAGCCCGTTGCCAAGGGCTTCTTCCGGCCTAGCAGCGGCCGATGACCTTGCGGACGCCCTCGATGAAGCGGTCCGCGGCGGCCTTGCCCGTGGGATTGGACTTGAGGTAGCTGATGCGCAGCTTCACGAAGTTGTTGCGCACGACCGTCAGGTACGTGTACGACACCAGTTGGGCACCGTCGAGCTCCATGTCGTAGCCCTTCCAGATGAACTGCGGGCCGCAGCCTGCAAGATGCGTGACCTGATCAGGCGTCGACGGGACGGTGACTTTGCTCGCAAGGCCCGGCGCCTCCATCTGCTTCACTTCACCGATCACCTGCGCGAAGTGCTTGCGCACGATGGCCGAATCGGTGCCTTCGGGAATGCTGCTCAGGCCGCCGGTGTACACGTAGACGGTGCCCTGGACGGGGCCGGCGTGCAGATAGCCGGTCGCGGCGCCCAGCGCCTTCTGCGAGAAGGTCTCACGGCGCCGGAACTGGAATCCGCTCACCTCGTCGGGGAAGGTCACGCCGATCGCATCCTCATAGGCCGCCGCCGATGCGAAAGGAGAAAGGCACAGCAGTGCCAGGAACAGGATCAGCGCACGCATGACGACGACGCCTCAGACGATCAGCGCGATCGTCGCTTCGAGATGCTCTGAAGGCGCGCGGCGGAAGCCAGAGCGCGCGAAGCGCTGCAGCTGCCCCACCACGAAGGCGGTGAGCGCCGCGGCACGCACCTGCGCGTCGACGCTGGGCGTGGCCGAGCCGTCGGCCGCGGCCGCGCCGCGCAGCACCTGGCGCAGCGTGGATTCGATCTTGTCAAAGAACTGGTTCATGCGCTGCTGCAGGCGCTCGTTCTCGTAGACCAGCGCGTCGCCCACCATGACGCGGGTCATGCCGGGGTTGCGCTCGGCGAACTGCACGAGCAGCGTGAGGATGCGGGCGGCCTGCTGGGCGCCGGTAGCGCCCTCGCGCTCGAGGATCTGGTTGACCAGCGTGAAGACGCTCTGCTCGATGAAGTCGATCAGGCCCTCGAACATCTGGGCCTTGCTCGCGAAATGGCGATAGAGCGCGGCTTCGCTCACTTCCAGCCGTGCGGCCAGCGCGGCAGTGGTGACCCGCTCGGCGCCCGGCTGCTCCAGCATGGAGGCGAGCGCCTGCAGGATCTGCACGCGCCGCTCGCCCGGCTTCGGGCGCTTGCGCGCCGGGGGAGTGGTCGTTTCCGCAGGAGTCTCTACGCCGGAAGCACTGGTCGTCTCTTCGTTCTGCATGGGAGCGCGTGCAAAGATGTAATCAATTGATTCTCGCACAGCGCAGTGAGCACGCGCCCACGCCGGGCTCAACGGGCGCGGATCATCGTCCCGTAGGCCTGATCGGTCAGGATCTCCAGCAGCATCGCGTGCGGCACGCGGCCGTCGATGATGTGCACCGCGTTCACGCCGCTCTTGGCCGCGTCGAGCGCGCCTTCGATCTTCGGCAGCATGCCGCCGGAGATGGTGCCGTCGGCGAACAGGTCGTCGATCTCGCGCGCGCTCAGGTTCGTGAGCAGCTTGCCGTCCTTGTCGAGCACGCCGGGCGTGTTGGTCAGCAGCATGAGCTTCTCGGCCTTGAGCACGGTGGCGAGCTTGCCTGCGACGACGTCGGCGTTGATGTTGTAGCTCTCGTTCTCCTCGCCGAAGCCGATGGGGCTGACCACCGGGATGAAGGCGTCGTCCTGCAGCGCCTTGACCACGCTGGGGTCGATGGAGACGATGTCGCCGACCTGGCCCACGTCATGGTGCAGGTTGGGGTCGTTGCGGTCGGCCATCTTGAGCTTCTGCGCGCGGATCAGGCCGCCGTCGCGACCCGTGAGGCCCACGGCCTTGCCGCCGGCCTGGTTGATCAGGCCCACGATGTCCTGCTGCACCTCGCCGGCCAGCACCCATTCGACGACTTCCATGGTCTCGGCGTCGGTCACGCGCATGCCCTGGATGAAGCTGCCCTTCTTGCCCAGGCGGTTGAGCGCCGCCTCGATCTGCGGGCCGCCGCCGTGCACCACCACCGGGTTCATGCCCACCAGCTTGAGCAGCACCACGTCTTCGGCGAAGTCGGCCTGCAGCGCCGGGTCGGTCATGGCGTTGCCGCCGTACTTGATGACGATGGTCTTGCCGTGGAACTTGCGGATGTACGGCAGCGCCTGGGCCAGGATCTCGGCCTTGTCGCGCGGGGGGATGTTGAGGACGGGGTCGGTCATGGGCGGTCAGGCTCCGAAGCGGTGGACGATCAGGTAAGGCTCAAATTCTCGCGCAATCCCGGTGACAGCCGACTGACTGACTTCGCGGGAAACACCGTGGAACCGGCTTTGTCGGGCCACCGGCGTTGCCCCCTGCAAGGGGGTTGGCGCAGCGACACGAAGTGCGCGAAGCCTGGGGGTGTGCCTGTTCATGGCCGCAGCCAGCGCGGGACCTTGAAGCGCACGATCATCAGGTACGCACCCACGTAGGTCGTGACGAACAGCAGGCAGAAGAACATCAGCACGATGGTGTTGTTCCAGAACAGCACCGCCGGCACCACCGACAGGGCGGCGAACATCCACAGGTAGGGCGAGGTGCGGTTGTTGCGCGCCAGCAGCTGGCGGGCCTCGTCGTCCGCAAAGGCCACGCGCACGATGCGGCGGAAGATCAGCTGGTGGAAGTGCAGCGCGTCGGCCGTGCCGGGCGACTGCCCGCGCGCCAGCTTGCGGTAGATGGAGAACAGCGTCTCCCACACCGGGTAGATCAGCAGCAGCATCGGGAACCAGGGCGACACCACGCGGTGGCGCTGCACCAGCGTCACGCAGGCCACGGCGATCACCATGCCCCAGACGTAGGCGCCGCCGTCGCCGGCGAAGATCTTGCCGCGCGGGTAGTTCCACACCAGAAAGCCGAAGGTGGCGCCGACCAGGCAGATCACCATCGCGGCCAGCTGCCGGTCGCCGACCTGCAGCGCCACGTGCGATATCGCCAGACAGACCAGCACCGCGACCGTGCCCGCGAGCCCGTTGTAGCCGTCGATGATGTTGAAGGCGTGCGGCAGGCCGCCGATGGCCAGTGCCGCGAAGATCACCGTGGCAAAGGGAATCATCGCCAGCCAGCCGTCGACCGTCTCGAAGCCGGTGCGCGCCACGCCCAGCCCCAGCAGCCAGCACACCAGCAGCGCCGAGCCGATGGTCAGCCCCAGCCGGTAGCGCACCTTCACGCGCTGGGTGACGTCTTCAATGATGCCGCCCAGCACCGCCGGCAGGATGCACACCAGCGTGAGCATCGAGGTCGTGACCGGCCAGGAGACGTTGAACGGGTCGGTGCCGGTGATGCCGGCGGCCAGCCAGGCCGCCCCCATGCCCAGCAGGATGCCCGCACCGCCCAGGCGCGGCACGTGGCCCTTGTGGAAGCGCTGGGGCATGTCGGCGCCGTAGAGGCGGGCATGCCGCCGCGCACGTCGCATGAACACCTGGACCGAGAAGGCGGCGACGAAGAAACTGATGACGATCAGAGCAATCATGTGTGGGGGTTGGGGAACCCTAGAATTCCCGGGCGAAATTAGACCATGCCCACGCCCCCCTCCTCCCGCCCCCCGATCACCGTTTCGATCGTGAGCCACGGCCAGCTCGCGCTGGTGCTGCCGCTGCTCGAGCAGCTGGACAGGTACAGCCGCGCAGTCATCGACAAGGTTCTGCTGACATTGAACATCCCCGAGGCCGACCTGCTTGCCGGCCGCACCTGGGGCTTCGAGGTGGAGCGGATCGAGAACGCGAGCCCCAAGGGCTTCGGCGCCAATCACAACCAGGCCTTCGAGCGCTGCGGAACCGAGTGGTTCCTGGTGCTGAACCCCGACATCCGCTTCGACAACGACGTGCTGTCACCGCTGCTCGCGCAGGCTGCGGCGGACGCCGGCCTGCTGACGCCGCGCATCCTGGAGCCCGGCAAGACCGAGCCCGAGCCGCACCGGGCGCTGCTCACGCCCCTCGAGATCGTCGGAAGAAAGAAGCCCGGCTACGTGCGCCCGACGGTGCCGGCTTGGATTCCGGGCCTGTTCATGCTGTTTCGCAGCAAGGCCTACCGGCAGGTCGGCGGCTTCGACGAGAAGTTCTTCATGTACGGCGAGGACTTCGACATCTGCGCCCGCACCCGGCTGGCAGGCTGGAAGCTGCAGGTGGGCGAGAACCTGCTCGCCCGGCACGACGCGCAGCGCGAGAGCCATCGCAGCAAGAAATATCTGTACTGGCACGTGACCAGCCTGCTGAAGGTGTGGCTGTCGGCCTCGTTCTGGCGATACCTGCGGCTGCAGGGCCGCTAGGAGAGCCTTCAGCCGGGGGCGGTCAGCCTCGCTCGAAAACGTCCTGCACGATGGCCTGCTTGCCTCGGCCGAAGCGTTCATAGCGGCCGCGCGCGGCTTCCAGAAGTATCGGCAGCAGGCGCAACGGACGCGCCGCCGGCAATCCGGCCCTGAACCGCTGGTGCGCGACCTTGGCGCGCTGCGCATCCAGGCAGCCCGGCCGCACGCGGTCACCGATCTGCTGCAGCCGCTGCAGCAGCGCCTCGGCCCGGCGCAGCCGCGCCACATGCTTGTCGCCCCGCTCCACGAAAGCCTTCGCCACCTTCTCGGAGAGCGTCAGACGACGCGCGCCGATCTGGTTGTTGCCGTGCTGGCGGTAGTCGATGGTCGGCTCGGGCAGCACGTCCATGCGGCCAGTGGCCGCGGCCACAGCAGCCAGCCATTCGTCGTGCACCCATTCGGGCGCGAACGGCAGCGCCGCGTCGAGCAGGGTCCGGCGGAACATCGTCGTCGCGCCCGTCACGAGGTTGCGCCGCTGCAGCACGCCGAAGGCCTCGCCGCTCGCGATGGCCTGCAGTTCGGCCGGCCGCACCTCGAGCGCATGGAAGAGCGTGGAGCCCAGCGGCTTCAGGTCGCCGTCGACCAGGCGTGCGTCGGTGTGGAGCAGCAGCAGGTCGGGCCGCGCCTCGAACTGCGCCACCATGCGCGCCAGCCGCCCGGCGTGCCAGACGTCGTCCTGGTCACACAGCGCGATGAGATCGTGGCTGCAGGCGCGCACCGCCTGCTCGAAATTGCGGGTGACGCCCAGCGGCGGCGAATTGCTGAACACGCGCAGCGCGATACGGTCGGCCACGCCGCACTGGGCGAGGGTGTCGCGCACGACGACGAGGGTGTCGTCGGTGGAGCCGTCGTCGGACACGACGATCTCTTGCGGCAGCGGCTCCTGCACGCAGATGCTGCGCAGTTGCTCGGGGAGATAGCGCGCGCCGTTGCGGGTGCAGAGGGCGACGGAGACTGCGAGGGGCATCGGACCTCGATCAGACCGGAGCCAGGCGTGGGGGCCAGGCGTAGCTGAAGTCTTCGCGGGCCAGCATGAGGTTGGGGCTGTAGGCGGGGTCGTTCTGGATCAGGTCGCCCCAACGCTTGTGCATGTAGGCGGCCTCTTCCTGGAACTGCGCCTGCTTCTGCGGCGAGACATCCTTTGCGCGCGTCGCGGACTCGTGATGGAACAGCTCCGCATAGGGCGTCCAGACATTGCGCAGACCCGCTTCGCGCAGGCGCAGGCAGAAGTCGATGTCGTTGAAGGACTCCTTCAGGTGCACGTCGTCGAGCCCGCCGACCTCCAGGTAGTGGCTCTTGCGGATCACGAGGCAGGCCGCGGTGACCGCCGAGAGCGTCTGGATCAGCGCCGCGCGGCCGGCATAGCCTTCGCGGCCCATCGGCATGCGGCGATGCGAGTGGGCGGCAATGCCGCCTACGCCGAGGATCACGCCCGCGTGCTGCAGCGTCCTGTTAGGAAACCACAACCGCGCACCCACCGCCCCGACGCCCGGCTGCAGCGCAAGACTGACCATCTCGCTGAGCCAATCAGGCGTGATGACTTCGATGTCGTTGTTGACCAGCGCCACGAGCTCGCCGTTGGCCACAGCAACGGCACCGTTGTTCAGCGCCGCGTAGTTGAAGTCGCGATCGTCCCGCAGCACGCGGACCTTGGGCTTCTCGGCAGCGATGCGCTTGAACCAGGCCAGGGTGTCGGGATCATCAGAGCCGTTGTCGACAATGATGATCTCGTAGTTCGAGTAGCTGGTCTTCTCGAGGATCGATTGCACGCACTGCCGCGTGAGCTGCAACGCGTTGCGTGTCGGGATGATCACGGAAACCAACGGTAAGACATCGGGCAAGGCGTAATGCACCCGGTAGCCGAAATCGAGGTGCTCCGCCGTGGCACGAACACCGGTGCGCTCGAAATGCTCGTTCAGCGCGCGCTCGCCTGCGAGGGCGGCATAGGGCTTGGCGTTCATCGACTTGGCCGTGCTTTCGACGTGCACGCGCCAGTGGTACAGAACGCGCGGAATGTGTCGGATCTGCCCCGGGTCGACGCGCTCCATGCACCGCAGTACGAGGTCCCAGTCCTGCGAGCCTTCCATGCCCACGCGGAAGCCGCCGACGGAGCGCATGAGCTCGGTCGAGAGCACGCCCAGGTGGCTGAACATGTTCTGCGAGCGGAAGAGATCGACGTTCCAGTCGGACTTGAAATAAGGACCGAAACGGTGGCCGCCCTCGTCGACCTTGTCTTCGTCCGAATAGATCAGCTTCATGTCGGGGTGGGCCGCGATGCAATCGGCCACCCAGAAGAGCGCATGGGCCGGCAGCAGGTCGTCGTGGTCCATGAGCGCCACCCAAGGGCCGGAAACCAGTTCGAGCGCGCTGTTGGACGCGGCCGAGATGTGGCCGTTCTTCGGACGGAACACCACCTTGATGCGCGGATCGCTCTCGCTGTACGACTTGAGGATCTCGCGCACCTCCGCCGAAGGGGAGGCGTCGTCCGCGATGCAGAGCTCCCAGTTCGGATAGATCTGGCCGCGCACCGACTCGATCGCTTCGCGCAGCCAGGCCGGGTTGGGGTTGTAGGTGGGCATCACGACCGAGATCAGGGGCCGGTCGGTCATGGCGGCAACGCGCCGGGCGATCTTCTCGCGCAGCTCGGGAGTGAGGGTGTCGTAGCGCTGCACCCACTTCGTGTAGTCGTTGTAGCCCCCGAAGCGCCGGCCCAGCTCCCAGCGGATGCCCGGCCAGCCCGACTTGTTGAACATTCGCCATGCCCGCTGCACGCGCCCCATCATTCCGGGTCCTTGCCAGAGTCCGGCCAGGCCGAGGATGAATCGATAGACAGATTTCATAGAGAGATTGGGCACCCCGCGCGGCATGCGGGCGGGGCCTTGAGGAAAAGCGGAATCAGCCGGGGCGATGCCGGAACCTGGCGTCGCGGGCCTTGCGGGAGGGGATTATCTGCGCAACCAGCTTCAACAAGGAGGCCCGAAGGCCGACGTTTCGTCCGCCCCGCCAAGCCCCCCGGAGGGCTCCCTTAAAATTGGCCGGTTAAAAAGCTAAAGGAAAACGATGAGGCTACTCTCTGTGGTGCTTTCGGGAGGCGCCGGTTCCAGGCTCTGGCCTGCTTCGCGCCAGGCCTTTCCCAAGCCGTTCATGAAGCTTGGGGATTCCACGCTGCTTCAACAGGCCGTCGAACGCGGGCAGGCCTGCGGCACCGGTGACCTGATGATCGTGACCAACAAGGATCACCTGTTCCTGACAAAAGACGTGCTCGGGCAGATGAGCGACCCGCCATCGACGACTTTTCTCCTCGAACCCAAGGGGCGCAATACTGGCCCGGCGATTGCGCTGGCCGCACTTCAGTGTGTTAGCCAGTTCAGCGGCGACACGGTGATGCTTGTCCTGTCCGCGGACCACCTCGTCCCGGACGTGGAGGCTTTTGTCGCAAGCGCCACCGAAGCCTTCCGTTTGGCGCAGGAAGGCAACCTCGTCGTGTTCGGCGTGAGCCCCACGAGCCCCGATACCGGCTTCGGCTACATCGAAGTCGAGCATGTCTCGCGCGAGAGCCAGGCGGTCAAGCGTTTCGTCGAGAAGCCCGACCTCGAAACCGCGCAGAAGTACCTGGCCACGGGCCGCTACTACTGGAACAGCGGCATGTTCGCCTTCACGGCCGACACGATCGTCGCAGCACTCGAGAAGCACGCCCCCGATGTCATCCGGGCGGCGCGGCATGCGCTGGAGACCTCGAAATCCGCAGGCAACTCGGTCAACTTCGATTTGCACGCGTTCGGCCTGCAGCCAGACATCAGCATCGACTACGCGGTGCTGGAACACGCTTCCAACGTGCATGTCGTCCCCGCCAAGTTCGGGTGGAGCGACGTGGGCTCCTGGCCCGCAGTCTCCAATGCGCTGACGCCGGACGCCAGCGGCAACACCCTCCCCGACGATGTCGTTGCTCTCGATACCACGGGCACGCACGTACAGGTCGAAAGCTATGGCCCGAAGGTCGTCGCCACCGTAGGGGTCCACGACCTCGTGATCGTCGACACGCCCGATGCGCTGCTGGTGCTTCACAAGGACAGCGCGCAGAAGGTGAAGAAGGTCGTCGACGTACTCAAGGCCCGCAAGCACGAGACAGTGCACCTTCCGCCGGTCGTCCATCGCCCCTGGGGAACCTATGCCTCCCTGAAGGAGGAAGAAGGCTACAAGGTCAAGCGCATCACGGTGCGGCCCGGCGAGGCGTTGTCGCTGCAGTATCACCATCAGCGCGCGGAACACTGGGTGGTGGTGCAGGGCCGTGGCATCGTGCAGATCGGAGAAACCGAGTACGAAACCCTACCCGGCCAATATCGCTACATTCCCCTGAAGGAAAAACATCGCCTGACCAACATCGGCGATGACGAACTGGTGCTCATCGAAGTCCAATGCGGCGGGTACCTGGGCGAGGACGACATCGTCCGCCTTGCAGACACCTACGGCCGTACATGAGTCAAGTCCACTCCAATCTTCATCGAAGCGCACTGTCCGACTGGTGGCAGGGCACCCGCCGCACAGACATCTGGTGGACGCTCGCCTGGTTCGACATCGTTCTGCGCTATCGCCGCTCGATGCTCGGGCCGATGTGGCTCACGCTGAGCATGGGCGTGATGATCGCTGGCATGGGGCCGCTGTACAGTTCGCTGTTCGGCAGCGAGCTTTCACGCTTCTTCCCTCACCTGGCGCTGGGCATCATCTTCTGGGCCTTCTTCTCGAGCATCGTGACGGATGCATGCAATGCCTTCGTCGGATCGTCCAACTATCTCAAGCAGGGTTACTTTCCGATCAGCCTGTTCGTCTGGCGCAGTCTGGCACGCAACCTGATCCAGTTCGCGCACCAGATCGTGCTCTACATTCCGGTAGCAATCTGGGCAGGCGTCTCGCTGTCCTGGTCCGTACTGATGGTAGTACCGGCCTTTGTCGTCCTGATCATCAACGCGCATGCCCTCGGCCTGCTGCTGGGCCTGATCTGCACGCGCTACCGCGACGTCACCCAGATCGTCACCAGCGTGATGCAAATGCTGATGTTCCTCACGCCGGTCTTCTGGCTGCCCGAGAACCTCCCCGGCCGCGCCAAGTACGTGCTGTGGAACCCCTTCGCACAGATGCTGGACCTGCTTCGCACGCCCCTGATGGGCGGCACCGCGCATATCCACAGCTGGATCGGCATCCTGTTCTGGACGGCGCTGTGCTTGATTCTTGCGGTCTTCGTGTTCTCGAAGTACCGCCGCCGCGTCGTCTATTGGCTCTGATCCATGGCATTCATCTCTCTCAAGAACGTCGCCGTCAACTTCCCCATCTACGGAGCCGGCGCGAACTCGCTCAAGAAGACGCTCGCTGCCTCGGTGACCGGCGGGCGTTTCGGCAAGGAAACAGGCGTGACGGTGGTGCAGGCGCTCAGCGGCATCAACCTCGAACTGAAGAGCGGAGACCGGCTCGGCCTCGTCGGCCACAACGGGGCGGGCAAGTCGACGCTGCTGCGCACGCTTGCCGGAGTCTACGAGCCGTCTTCCGGCGAATTCGCGCGCCAGGGCACGGTGGCCAGCCTGATCGACCCTTCGCTGGGCATCGAGATGGACGCCACGGGCGTGGAGAACATCATGCTGCGCGGCCTCGTGATGGGCATGAGCAAGAAGGAAATCGACCGCCTCACGCCCGACATCTGCGAATTCAGCGGCCTGGGCGAATACGTCAACATGCCGGTTCGGACCTATTCGACCGGCATGATGATGCGCCTCGCGTTCTCGATCTCGACGAGCGTCGAGGCTGACATCCTGCTCATGGATGAATGGCTGTCGGTGGGCGATGCCGAGTTCACCGAGAAAGCCGAGAAGCGGATGCGGGACGTGGTCTCGAAGTCCGGCATTCTGGTGCTCGCATCGCACTCGCCGGAGCTCATCGCCAAGGAGTGCAACCGGGTGATCCACCTCGAGCACGGACGGATCGTGGAGCAGTAACGCGCGCGTGTCCCGCACGCGCTTCACTCCGCCTGCGACTTCCCACGCATTGCCTTGATCTCTTCAAGGCGATGCCTGATCTTCCTCCCAGCACTTTGCAGCGACAGATTCGTTTCGGCACTTTCCTTGGCCCGCGCTCCAAGGTCACGCGCCCAATCCTGATCGTCGTAGACGCGCCGCATGAGCTGGGCGGCATGTTCCACTGAGGGCTCAGCCCATTCCAGATCGGCGTCGTAGGGCGGAATGGCCTGCCCCAACTTCACGAGCTTGTATGAAACAGGCAGGCTGTTGCTCTCATCCATGAAGTCGACGTTGCCGGAGAAGTTGGTCGCGATCACCGGCTTACCCATGAGCATCGCTTCAGCCATCGTCAACCCAAGGCCTTCGCTTCGATGGAGCGACACGTAGGCATCGCACGCGTCCATCAGCGACAGGAGGTTGTCGGGGGTATAGACCTCATTGATGAGAACGATGTTGCCGCCAACCGCAGCCTTCTTCAAAACTTCGAACTGCTCAGGGTGTCGATCGCCAAAGGACGTCTTGAGCACCAGACGCACGCCTTCGTCTTCACCAAAGGCCGATTTGAATGCACGGATCAATCCCAGTGGATTCTTTCGCTCCATCACGCTCATCATGTGGAACACGAAGAGAAAGGTATAGGGCTTCTCACTCAGGCCGAAGTGCGATTTGCCGCGTCGCGCATAAGGCGCCAGTTGCACGCCGGGGAACAGCGTACGAACCGGAACGGAGAGGCGTTCGCGCAGGCCGCGCGCGACGAACTCGGTGGCCGCCCAGACTTCATCCACCTTCTGAGCGTGCGTGACCCATGAGTCGGGAATGGAATCGAACTCCCAATACCAGTAACCGATCCGATATGGACGCGGCAACCGCTCGAAGAGATCCGCACGCTCGTAAGCCGTATCGAGCAATGGCTCGGGCTGTACGTGAACGACAGTGATGTCATGGCTTTCCAGACCATGGAAGTCGGCGTGGCAGGGATCGTCTTTCGCGTCGGTTCTGATGTCGCGCAATGAAGTTGCCACCTCGTTCAAGCCCAACGCCGTCACCAGCGATTCGACAGACACCCGAAGGCCGGAGGGGTAGCAGAAATGACCGATGACGTTGACGCCCGGCTTGGCCAGCTCCGCACCGAGGATCGATGGATCGAACTTGGCGCACCATGCGCGCAGCGCTTCGGACAACGGGCTTGCTGGCGATGCCAACCAAGCAACCAGCGCACTGGCCCGCGACGCATCGGCGAATGCATTGGGATGAGCTGTCCTCCATGACTCCGTGGCGACATAGGCGGTCCGGATCTGTGAAGCAGGCTCCTCCCACTCCGGCCAGGTCGCGGTATTCAGCCACTCTCCGGAGGCCGCATATTCAGCGGCGAACCAAGCGACAAACTTCTCGCGCCCGAATACAGTCGCCCCCCCCGGGTGCGTCTGCTGCCATGCAGGCGTGAACGCATGAGCCAGCATGAGTTCACGTCGGGGGTCTTGAGCCGCTTCAAGAAAAAGCCACCAGATTTCCTCGACGCGCAATTTGCCAGCCGCCAAGCCATAGCGCATGAACCAAGGCAATAGGTGCGGCCAACCTGCCGGAGTCAAGCCGTGCGGCACCAGCGACCGGAGCTCTTGTTGAAACAGGAAGACCTGCCTGGCACGGGACGAAGGATCGTTCTCGAGCAACTCCGTCACGCAGGAAAAAGCGTGTGGCGAAAGTGAAGCCAACGCCTTTTCGCCCTCTGGCGTCCACTGAAGCCCCTCTCTCCCCGGACCTGCGACCCTGCGAGGCAGTACTCCATGAAAGTCCGGGTGCAATCTCGCCAAGTCGATGCACCACCTGGCGGCCGACCAGACGTCCTCGATTTCTGCTTGATCCTGGCGGGGCCAGGGCGACAGGAATGCCGCATCGCCGCCTGCGGCTCTGTTCAATTGGGCCAGCTTGTCCGTTCCGCTCGCATTCAACGCCTCAGTAGAACCGGCTGTGCGAGCCAAGCTATCCCGAACCAATTGCAGGCCTTGCTGCATTTGCGCATCACGGAATGCCGCAGCCTGCGCTGCTTCCATATTTGCGCGGCGCACTCGAACTCGCTTCGGCAATAGCCAAGGCGTCATCAACCACCATAGGCCCTTGGCCAGCAATCGGACTCGAATCACCGCTCAAGTTTACTTAATGAAACGTGCTCTCTCGTCTTCGTTCTGGTCCTCACACGCGTTTGAGATACACCCATAGGGAGTCCTTCACATGCTGTAGCTCCTTTGCTGCACCAAGCCTGAGGAAGGGCCGATGCGGAAGTTAAGATTCTGTTTTCATCGGGTTAGGGACCGAAGCTGGCAAAGGATGGGCGCCAAGCCAGCCTGAGGCGTGTGCCGTACTTCTGCCTCGGCATCACGAGCGAGACTCCAGGACTGGCACAGATCGACGCGTCGATAGGGCGGAATGAACGTCGCCACTAGAATTTGTATCTTTTTTGTATCAGAACTGCCTCGAATCCTGCCTCAGGTTGGCAATATCTGCTACAGCATTACAACGACGCATCCCCCACCCAGAAGGCAACAAGACAAATGAGCGCCCTTTTTTATCGCGCCTTCGAAGACAAATACCGTGGCTCGCGCGAACTCATTCGATCCCGGCTTGAAATCTACATTCCCTTCGTTCAGCCCTTATTAGATTTGAAAACGCCCGCTTCCGCGCTGGACATCGGGTGCGGCCGGGGCGAATGGCTTGAGCTGCTTTCCAAACTTGGCCTGAAGGGGCGAGGCGTCGATCTGGACGAAGGCATGCTCGAAGCCTGCCGGGAACGAGGCCTTGATGTTGCCTGCTCGGAAGGTCTTGCGACCCTCAGGCAGACACCTTCCGACAGTCTGGTCCTCGTCTCGGCGTTCCATGTAGTCGAACACATTCGTTTCGAAGATTTGCAGGCGATCGTGGCCGAGGCCCTGCGCGTCCTCGTTCCGGGAGGCCTGCTCATTCTCGAAACGCCAAATCCCGAGAACCTGGAAGTAGGCACGTCCAGCTTTTATCTGGATCCCTCGCACGTGAAGCCGCTTCCCTCCCAGTTGTTGGCTTTCGTAGTCGAACACGCGGGATTCCAGCGGCAAAAGATCCTGCGGCTCCAGGAAGCCGCTTCCCTGCATGGCGCCGCGCCTGTATCGCTGATCTCGGTCCTCGCGGGCGTCAGTCCTGACTATGCAGTAGTGGCCCAGAAGAACGGAGAGCTCGCGGCGCTACATGCCCAAGATCAGGCATTTTCGAAAGAGTATGGGCTGTCGCTCCCCGAGCTGGCTCGGCGGCACGACCAGCATCACGCGGTCGTGCAGCAGCAACTGAGCGAAGCGGAGGCCCGGGCGGAATCCCGTGAGAGGCAGCTGCGCAAGCTGCTATCAATTGTCGAGGCGCAGGCCCGGCAAGCCAGGGCAACGGCAGCCGCATTGGAAGCCAGAATTGCAATCCTGGAGCAACAAGGTGTACAGACTGCGGACAAGCTGCAGGAACTGGACAGGCGCGGATTTGCGGTTCGCAGCGCGGGTCTGCGAGAGCGGCTTGTGGCGATCAAGGCATTCTTGCGACATCCGCGGCCAGGCCCCATCGTCAGGCGGATTTCAAAGGTTGCGAGAAAGCTGGGCATTCATGCCCCGATGCGGGCTGTCTATCTACGCATGCGCAGCTTCGCGCTGGCTCGGATGCGCCCGGCCGCCGAACCTCAACCGGCGCACGTTCCAAAAGCGGCACCACCAGATCGACCTTCCGACGAGCTGTCAGATGACGCACGTTCGGTCTGGAATCAGTTAAACGTTCACGGTAAGAAAAAAAAGGGGGTCAATTGATGCGGGTGTTGCTGGATCTTCGGATTTCGAAATCTGCAGCGGACGATTCTGATGCGCAACGGGCGTTGGCGTTGACATTCTCGAAGGCGCTTGCGCAGGCACTTCATGAAAAACACGACACCCATGTACTGCTCGACGGACGGTTTTCCGAAAGCGTTGACGAAGTACGCGGCAAGCTACTCGGGATTCTTCCATCTACGTCCATTCACGTCTGGCAGTCACTGCCTATGGAAAGCTTGCAAACTGCAGCGGCCCACGAGGCATCGGAATACCTGAGTGAAGCCGTCATCGCTCGCTTGCGTCCCGATGTCGTCTATGCCTTGGCTTCAGCTACGGCGCCCCGGCGGACGACCGAACTCGCGATACCGTTCGTGACCGCCAGAGCGCTGCCGCAAGAAGCGTTGATGGCGCGCGCTCCTATCGCCTCAGCCGAACTGACAGAAGCGATCCGCCTCGCGGTCGAGGACATCGAGAAGGCGGCTTCCGACGCCATATCGCTGCCGATACCGTCCGGACAGCGACCCAGGCTTGCCTATGTCTCTCCACTGCCTCCTCAACGCAGCGGCATCGCGGACTACAGCGCAGAACTGCTGCCCGAACTCGCGAAGCACTATGACCTGGAACTCATCGTCGATACGCGGAGACTGAAGTCGCCAGAGCTGCCACAGGCCTTTCCAGTCCGCGACGGCGCGTACCTGGTCGCCCATGCCCACAGCTATGACCGCGTGCTTTATCACATCGGAAACTCCGAGTTCCATGAGTACATGTTCGAGCTGCTGGAGATGGTGCCGGGCACCGTGGTCCTGCATGACTTCTTCCTCGGCGATGCACAGTGGCACCTCGAATTTCTCTGCGGCAGATACCGGGGCCTTGAGCGCGCACTCTACGACTCGCATGGCTACAAGGCCCTGGCCGATCGCAGCCGGATCGGGGATGTTTCCACGGTGGTTTCGCAGTATCCGTGCAGCTTCGAGGTCATCCGGCAAGCCCAAGGCATCATCTTTCACTCCAACTACTCCCTGGGGTTGATGAAGCATTGGTATGGAGCCGCATCCGCTCCGCAGACCACGCTGATCCCTCTGCTGCGCCGACCTGCCGAAAGCCATGATCCCGCATCGCGCGAAGAAGATCGTCTCGCACTGGGCTTGACGGAAGACGACTTTCTGGTCTGTGCATTCGGGCTGCTGGGTATCACGAAGCTGAACGACCGCCTTTTGCGAGCATGGAAGAACTCGCCGCTCGGAACCGATCCCCGCTGCCGGCTGGTCTTTGTCGGAGACAACGGCCATGATGCCTATGGGGATGCCATCCGGTCAGCGATCAGCGAGCTTCCTTTGCCCAACGTGCATATCACCGGCTGGGCAGACGAGGCGACGTTTCGCCGCTATCTGCGAGCAACGGACGTCGCGGTGCAACTGCGCGGCAGGTCACGAGGCGAAACGTCCGCCGCCGTCCTCGACACAATGAATCACGGTGTCGCAACGATTGCGAATGCACATGGAGCGATGGCCTGGCTTCCCAAGGACAGTCTCTGCATGCTCGAGGACGAGTTCACGGACGTCCAATTGACCGAAGCATTGCAGCACCTCTGGCAAGACGTCGAAGGCCGCCGGGCCCTGGGCGCAAGGGCCCGGCAGTACATCAACGAGCATCACTCGCCGCAGCGCTGTGGCCAGCAATACGTCGAAGCCATCGAACAATTTGCACGCAGTCACAGCCACGGGCGCGACGCCTTGATCGCCAGGCTGGCAAAGATCGCGCCGGGATTGAATGCCGAAGAGAAGAATGCGGTTGCATCGGCGGTTGCGACCAACTTCCCTTCCCCGAGACCGGCAAAGCAGCTGCTTCTCGATGTGTCGTCCATGGTCTACCAGGATCTTCATACTGGTATTCAGCGAGTCGTGAAGTCGCTGCTTCGCGAACTGATCGAGTCGCCGCCCGAAGGCTTTCGTATAGAGCCCGTATATGGGGACGCCCAACGGCTGGGCTATCGATACGCACGGCGCTACACCCTGAGGTTCCTTGGCTGCCCCGAAGACACGCTGGAAGACACGCCAATCAGCTTCAGCGAAGGAGATCATTTCATCGGGCTGGACCTGATGCACGATCCCGTCTACTTCCAGGCACCGTATTTCCGCCAGATGCGCAACGCCGGAGTGCGCGTCCAGTTCGTCGTCTACGACCTTCTGCCTGTCCTGATGAAGCATCGCTTCCCGGAAGGGAGCGCGGCCCTGCACGCACGCTGGCTTCGCACGATTGCCGAATTCGACGGCGCGCTTTGCATCTCGCAGGCCGTCGCCAACGAACTGAAGGAATGGGTGGCAGACAACGCGCCTCATCGCTCAAACGAATTGCAGGTGCGGTCCTTTCCGCTCGGCGCAGACCTCAGCACCGTCGCCTCGAAAGGCCTTCCGCCGAGCGCCGGCCCGGCGATGCGCTCGATCGCAGCACGAACAAGTTTCCTGATGGTCGGCACCGTCGAGCCTCGCAAGGGTCACTCGGTTGCACTGGATGCATTCGAAACCCTCTGGGCGGAAGGCTTCAACGTCAATCTGGTCATCGTCGGCAAGCAAGGCTGGATGGTTGAAGAACTGGCGGAGCGGTTGCGCAAGCATCCCGAGCAGGGAGAACGACTGATATGGGTGGAGAAAGCGAGCGATGAATACCTCGAACTGGTCTATTCGGCCTCCTCCTGCCTGATCACCGCCTCGGAAGGCGAGGGCTTTGGCCTGCCCTTGATCGAAGGCGCGCAGCGCGGGTTGCCTCTGATCGCCCGAGATCTGCCGGTCTTTCGCGAGGTCTGTGGCGACTGCGCTCTCTATTTCTCTGGCGACGCACAAGCACTGTCCGACGCGGTGCGCCAGTGGCTGGTCCGGGCACAGGAGGGAACGCAGATCCGTTCGGAGGACCTGCACTACCTCAACTGGCGGCAGAGCGCCCAACGCTTCATCGAAGCGGCCTTCTGGGAGTCACCCCCCGCCGGCTGAAGCCGCTGCCACGGGACTGCCCTCAGCGGCTCGCGGCACAATACCCACCCACACCAAGTCACAAGTTAAGTTTATCGGGAAGGATATTTATGAAGAAACGCGCTATCGTCACCGGCATCACCGGCCAGGACGGCGCCTATTTGGCTGAGCTGCTCCTGAGCAAAGGGTACGTTGTCTATGGGACGTACCGCCGAACCAGTTCCGTCAATTTCTGGCGCATCGAGGAACTCGGAATCCAAAAGAACCCCGATCTGCATCTGGTCGAGTACGACCTGACCGACCTCGGCAGTTCCCTCACGCTCGTTCGCGATGCAGAGCCGGACGAAATCTACAACCTGGCGGCCCAGAGCTTTGTGGGCGTGAGCTTCAACCAGCCCGCGGCAACTGCGCAGATCACCGGCATCGGCGCACTGCACCTTCTGGAAGCCATCCGGCTCGTCAACCCGAAGATCCGTTTCTACCAAGCCTCGACTTCCGAAATGTTCGGCAAAGTCCAGGCGATCCCCCAAATCGAGGACACGCCGTTCTATCCACGCAGCCCCTATGGTGTGGCAAAGCTCTACGCGCACTGGATGACGGTGAACTACCGCGAAAGCTACGGCATCTTCGGCAGCAGCGGCATCCTCTTCAACCATGAGAGCCCGCTGCGAGGCCGCGAATTCGTCACTCGCAAAATCACCGATTCGGTGGCAAAGATCAAGCTCGGCCAGCTCGATGTCCTGGAATTGGGCAATCTCGACGCAAAGCGGGACTGGGGCTTTGCCAAGGAGTATGTCGAAGGGATGTGGCGGATGCTGCAAGCCGACGAGCCGGACACTTTCGTTCTGGCGACCAACCGCACCGAGACTGTGCGCGATTTCGTGCGGATGGCCTTCAAGGGCGCAGGCATCGAGGTCGACTTCACTGGCTCGGCCGAGAATGAGCTCGCGGTGGACACCGCGACCGGCAAGACCGTGATGCGGATCAACCCGAAGTTCTATCGTCCGGCCGAAGTGGAACTGCTCATCGGCAATCCCGCGCGCGCCAAGGCCAAGCTGGGCTGGGAACCGCACACCACGCTGGAGCAGCTGTGCCAAATGATGGTCGAGGCTGATCTGCGGCGAAATACTCAAGGCTTCTCGTTTTGAAGATCCTGTTGACGGGCGCGGACGGCTTTACCGGCCGCCCTTTTGCCAAGCAGGCCGCTGCAGCAGGCCATGTGGTCGTCGCCTCGCGCGCCGATCTGACCGACGAAGCTGCCGTACTCGATGAAGTCATGACCGTCGAGCCCGAGGCTGTGGTTCATCTCGCAGCAATAAGCTTTGTCGGCCATGCGGACGAACTGGCGTTCTATTCCGTGAACGTGCTCGGGACGACCAACCTGCTCGACGCACTGGTACAGCTACCGCGCCCGCCACGGCGCGTGCTGCTGGCGAGCAGTGCGAACATTTATGGGAATAGCGACGAGTCTCCCTTGCAGGAAACTCAGCCGCCTGCGCCGGTCAACCACTATGCGATGAGCAAGCTGGCCATGGAGCACATGGCACGCACGTACATCGGTCGACTGAACCTGATCATCACGCGCCCGTTCAACTACACCGGCCCGGGCCAGGATCCCAATTTCGTGATCCCGAAGCTCGCCAAGCACTTTGCCGCGCGAGCACCGTCTGTGTCACTCGGCAATCTCGATGTCGAGCGGGAATTCAACGATATCCGGCTGGTGTGCGCAGCCTACCTGCTGCTGCTTGCGCACGGGGAACCCGGCGAGGCGTACAACGTGTGCACCGGTCGGCCCTACACACTGCGCCACGTCATCGAGACGTTCGAGCAGTTGACTGGGCACCGGATGAAAGTCGAGGTGGATCCGCGCTTCGTCCGCCCTAACGAGGTCCACCGCCTGTGCGGCGACCCCGGCAAGCTCAATCGCGTCGCATCGGCTAACGGCATACCGCTGGAGGCCCCGTCCCTGCAGGAAACCCTGCAAAGCATGCTCGCCACGTCCGAAGTACAGCGATGAACTGTTTATGGGCAGCGACGGCCAGCCAATTCAGCGGCTGGTTGTCGCGGCGCTCACGGGCGTGACCTCGAACCAGTCGAGCCGCCCCGCCAGACCGAAGTACTTGTCATCGGTTTCGGTCACGAAGCCGATGCGATTCGTGCCACTAATCAGTGCACCAGAGGGGACATCCGCTTCGAATCGGGCTGGGGATACCCATCGCATCGCTACCGCCTTGCCATTGATTCGCAGGCTCATGCGCTCACGCACGGCATCGCTGGCAAATTGATCGAACACTCCCTGAACACGATAGCCGCCCGCCAAAGGCGCCAATTCGAAGAGCACGTCCGCCGTCGAGTTCATCATCCATGCGGCCGCGTACTGTTCCAGGCCGTTTGGAACCGTCCACTCCGCTTCACGCCAGCCTGAGCCGCGCGTGGGCAGGTCGAGATTCCACCAGTCGCCAAAACTCCAGCGATAGCTGGCTCCAACAGCTTCATCTCGAAACATCGGAGCGAACCGATCTGAAGAACGCGCCGACAGCACCCCCCGATAGCGGCGGGCAACAACATCATCGCCCGTTTGCAGCTCCTTCTTGCGCTCAGACTGCTCCTGCGTCGAAGCAACGGCCACGCCGTCTTCCCGAACGGAGACGACCACGGTGTCGTTCTTTGAAAAATGCCTGGGTGCTTCTACTGTCGAAGGCGGACTTCCGGGCCCACTCACGGAAGGCGCGTACTCGAAAGTCCATCCGGCATCATTCCTTATGCAACGCCCCTTGCGCCCGAATTGATCGGCTCGCTCCCATTCCATGCTCGGGGATCGGCAGACCTCGACTTTTCCCAGTGACCGGCCATACAGATAGTTGAGCGCATTTCGCACCATGTCGCCATTCACGAAAAACCACGAATGGCCAATCTGGCTGCTTCCGTCGAGAACCAACACGGACTTGCCTGCCGGCACATCGGCGGCTTCGACGATGTCTCGCAACACGGCACGCTGTCGCTGCATCAACTCGGTGTAGTGATGAAACTGGAAAAGCTGGGCACCGAAGCCAAGCACGAGCAGCAGACACGCCGTGGCAACAGCTGGAATGCGTGCCCAATGCCACACCAGCATGAGCAGCCCTGTCCAGGCCATCGCCGCACCGGGAGTGGCCCACAGAAAAGTCCGCTGGCTCACAATGATGTGATACGGCGAAGTGAGAAAGGGCGCATAGCCTGCAAGCATCAGCACTAGACCAGCCAACACCAGCCGCAAAGGCACCCGCCAGGATGAGAAATCATCGTCTCCCATCACCGAACTTCTGCCCCGCCCCATGGCAACGGCAACAAGTGCAACGGCAGCAATCGCGGCAACAGCACATCCCAGGTACAGATAACTCATGTACTCAGTGGCAACCATGTGCCACGCATCGACCCAGCCCCCCACGAGGGCGCGCAGGCCGCCGATCGTGAACAGCTTCGGCAGCGCCGCGATCGCAGTGGCCAACGGTCCCTTGCCTCCCCCGGTCACCTGGGCCTGATAGCTGGCGACCTTGTGCGAGGCCCAGGCAGCATATGCCAGATACAGGCAGACGCTGGCGATCCAGATCGCAGCCAGTCCCAGTTCACGCCTGCGAAGGTGCAGAAGCCTGCTCAATCCGTAACGCGCGAACGGCACTGCCAAGGGCAATGCAATCAGCACCAGTCCGGCCTCATAGATGCCGAGGCTCACAAGATAGAGGAACGCCGCGGCAAAGGCTGCGACGACGGCGCGGAACAAGCCACGCGTCTCGAAGGCGACCACAAGCAAAGCGCTCCCTGTAAGCACCAGCGCGATCGCGATGTTGATGTGAATGCTGCGCAGCGACATCTGCATCGTGTCGGCGGGATACAGGATCAGCAAAGCCGCAGCCACGACACCCCAGCCGCGTGAACCTTTGGCTCGGCTTACCAGGTAGCTCATTGCACCGCCTTTTGCCAGAAGCGATGCGATCGTCAACCAATGCCAGACATCGAACGAGTCACGGTCGGCAAGATAGGAGAGCGCAAAGCTCAGCGGCATGAGCGGCCGGATGGCGTGCGCAGGCAGTGGGCCATCGAGATGCACCATGAGAAACGGGCCATGTTCCGTGAACAGGCCGAGCAGATCCCACTCTTCAACCAGCCCTCCCATGGAGAACCCAAAGGGAAGCCAAAGCGCAAGCACAATGGCAAGCGACGGCAGCAGCAAGACGCATGCGCGATTGAAGAACGAATACCTGTTTTTCTCTACCATCATCCGGTCGGATCTTTGCTCTCTTTAGCTTCGGGGCAACCCTCAACGGCCAGTTGCTCGCGAATGCGATTCGGCGAAAACGTAATACTTGCTCAACAGGTAGAAGAGCCCGGTGTAGATCGCTCCTGCCACCAGTTGCGCCCACCCCTTGTGCATGCCCACATGGTCGATCAAAAGCATCAGTGCTCCAATGTTGGCCAGATAGGCCACCATGAAGATCGACAGGAAACGGACGATCTCCCGCTTCTTGCCCGCAACGCTGCGGAACGTGAACGTCCTATTGAGGGTATAGGAAACCACCAGGCCGCAGGCATAGCCAACGACGTTGCTGGCTACCGGGCTTAAGCCTGCCAGATACATGCAGGCGAAGATCACGGCGTACCCGACCGCGGTGTTCAGCACACCGACGGCCGCGAATCGAAGGAGTTGCTTCACTCCCAGGTGCGCCAGGGCGCCTTGCCACTGTGCCAGAGCGCTTCGAGTTCGCGCTTGTCGCGCAGCGTATCGCAAGGTTGCCAGAATCCGTGATGCTGGAAACCGGCCAGTTCACCATCGCGAGCGATGTTCATGAGCGGAGCACGCTCCCACGAAGTGGTGTCGTCGGCGACGTAATCAATGGCCTTGGGTTCCAGGACGAAGAAGCCGCCATTGATCCAGCCGATTTCATCGCTGGGCTTTTCCTCGAAGCTCGACACCTTTTGATTGGCGTCGATGTTCAGGACACCAAAGCGCCCGGGAGGTTGCACCGCCAGCACCGTCGCGAGCTTGCCATGGCGTTTGTGGAACTCGACCTCTGCGCCGATGTCCACATCGGAGAGTCCGTCGCCATAAGTCAGGCAGAAGGTCTCGTTGTCGAGGTACTTCGCAACCCGCTTGAGGCGACCACCGGTCATCGTTTCCGCACCGGTATCGACGAGCGTGATGCGCCAGTCTTCGGCCTGGCTGTTGAGGATCTGGTGATCGCCATTGCGCAGGTCAATGCTCATGTCCGACATGTGCCGGTAGTAGTTGAAGAAGAACTCCTTGATCACATAGCCTTTGTAGCCAAGGCACACAACGAAATCCTTGATGCCATGGTGCGCGTAGATCTTCATGATGTGCCACAGCAGCGGCCGCCCGCCGATTTCGACCATCGGCTTCGGCTTGGTGTCGGATTCTTCTGCAATGCGAGTGCCGAGACCGCCCGCGAGGATGACTGCTTTCATATGGGTATCTGTTCCTAAAGCTTGAGATCGTTGGGTTGCATGTTAAGGCTGCGCTCGACGATGGCGATCGGGTCCGCGCGGAGGATGCGATATATCCGCAGGATGTACTCGCCGATGATCCCGAGCAGGAACGCGTTGAGGCCGATGCCAAAGAGGACCAGCAACTGGATGCTGACGAATCCGCGGGGAAGGTCTGGTTGCAGCAACCTCAGGGCAATGTAATACACAGATGCCGCAAGGCATCCAAGAAGGATGACGACGCCCAGGAAGGACGCCATCCGAAGCGGCACCGTCGAATGATTGAAGACGGCCGTCAACCCCAGGCGCATCAAGCGCATGACGTTGAACTTGCTCTCACCGACAGTCCGTGCATCGCGATCGTACGCAATACCGGTCTGGTTGAAGCCCATGCCGGCGATCATCCCGCGAAGGTAGGGATTGCTGGTGCGCGATTTAGCTATGGCCTCGATCACAGCGCGATCGACTAGGCGGAAGTCCCCTGCATCGCGAGGAATTGGATGCTCGCTGACCCTGTCGATGACCCAGTAGCCGCATTTGCGGATCAGGTTCATCAGCATGCCCTCGCGCCGCTTGCGCCGGATGCCATAGATCACGTGGAACCCCTGCTGCCAGAGTGCGAAGAACTCCTCCAGCATCTCAGGGGGATCCTGCAGGTCGGCGTCGATCTGCATGACAGCATCGCCACGCGCGTGCAGGTAGTTGGCGAGGATCGAACTCTGGAATCCGAAATTGCGCGAAAACCTCAATGCCCGTACGCGACTGTCCTTTTCAGCCAGTTTCGCAAGCATTGGCCAAGTGTCGTCTTCCGAGTGGTTGTCGGTGAAGACGAACTCGAGGTCGCATCGGTCGGCCATGCGCTCCCCGAGAGCGACCAATCGGGCGTACAAAGCCTCGAGATTGCCCGCCTCGTTGAGCACCGGAATGGCAATGGACACGAGAGGTCTCGTTGCGGACAAATGATTACCTCCGTTCATGCTTGCTTCTTCTGCAATTCTGATAGTTGGGCCTGAACATAGGCTGCCACGCCCTGCAATGCCGGCCGGAAATCGACCTGTCCGAGCAATCGCGGCCTCGGCAGGATCGTGGCGTAGTTGTCATCGGGTGGCTCGGGGCGTGCTCCGATGCGTAACAGATCCAGCCGGCCCACGGCATCGAATACATGAGTGGCCAGTTCCGCCAGCGTAACCGGCGCGCCATGGCTCAAGGGCACCACGCCCGTCACACCCGCATCGAGCAAGGCATTCAAGGCAGCCGCCTCGTCTTCGACATGATGGTACTCGCGCAATTGCCGGCCCGGCGACATCTCGAACGGGCGATCGTGACGCAATGCATCAAAGAGTTGCCCCAGAAACATGAATGGTGCAGGCGCCCCGCCGCCATAGAGCGTATGGATTTGCAGATGCAGCACGTCGTCACCGGCTGTCGCGCGTTCTTGCGCAAACAATCCCAGTTCTGCCTTGCTTGCGATGTACGGGTTCGGATGCCGAGTCAATCGCTCCATCACGGTGCCGCATGTCACGACACGCATGCCCGCCCTGCATGCGCCCTCGATGATCCGCTTGGGCAGATCGACGTTGACCTGGCGATGCTCGGTTGCGGACAGCGCCGGATCCAGCAGTCCCGCGGAGACCAGCACCACCGACTTCGACGGAGCCGCACTGAAGAACCGCTCCACCAGATCGGCGGCCCCAGGCCGCCACCAGCCTTCATAGACAGTGCGATCCAGCAACGTGGACTCACCATACGGGCGGGACGCGCAGACCGCCTGACCCAGGCGTCCTCGCCCACCGACGAGATACATCATTCGCGAATATCCCCGCGCCAGGCATCGATCTGAGCAAGAGTGATGTCTTTCGCGGCGTGCGGTGCTTCGTAGTACTTGCGGTACCAGGCGGCCGTCTCCCGCGCCACGCGATGCGTGTCCCATGCCGGCACCCAGCCAAGGAGATTGTGGGCAAGCGAACTGTCGAGCGCCAACGCACCGGCTTCGGGAAGCGGGTTGTCCATGAATTCGAGCGGCGGACGCTGCCACTCATCGCTCATCAATTCCAGCACTTCGCGTACCGAATACTGCTTCGGATCGTGCGGCCCGAGGTTCCAGGCCCGCGCGGCGTCCTGTGGATTCGGGCCGATCAGCTTGGACATCAACAGCAGATAGCCATGGACAAGCGCCAGTACGTGCTGCCATGGCCTCGTGGCCTGCGGGTAGCGCAGCGTGAGCGGCGTCGCGTTCACGACGCTGCGAACGAAATCGGGAATGAGCCGATCCTCGGACCAGTCGCCACCGCCGACTATGTTGCCGCCACGCGCCGTGGCGATCGCAGGCCCCTTGCCCTCGGCGAAGGGGTAGGACGCGGCATAGCTCTGGATCACCATCTCGGCAGAAGCCTTCGAAGCGCTGTAGGGATCCTTGCCTCCCAGCGGGTCGTTCTCCCGATAGGGCCACGGCCACTCGTTGTTGCGATAGACCTTGTCCGTGGTCACGCAGACCACGCCACGCACACCGCCCGTGACACGGGCCGCTTCAAGCACATGCGCTGTGCCCTGAGCGTTGACCAGGAACGTCCTCAGTGGCTCGCGATACGAACGACGCACCAGCGGTTGCGCGGCGAGGTGAAGGACCAACTCGGGTTTGAAAGCCTGCATCGCGGCGAGGAGCCGCTCGTAGTCGACGATGTCGCCCAGCGTACCCGGCACATCTTTCTCAAGCCCGGCTGCGGCAAACAGCGAGGGCGTTGTCTCCGGCGGCAGCGAATAACCTTCGACGATAGCCCCGATCGACTGCAGCCACAGGCAGGCCCATCCACCCGTGAAACCGGTGTGGCCCGTCACAAAAACCCGGCGGCCACGTAAATTTTTCTCAAATTCCGCCATATCAGTCATCTTTGTTCATTCCCCATCAACAAGCTCATTCAATCAGCACGCAAAGCGCGGCAAGGACATCAGTTCTCGAAAAGCTCCGCCTGGTCTATCGATTGCCCCGCCAGATCCTTCGCGGAGAGGATCGGTGCAATCCCGATGTCGGGCCACCGGATACCTATGGTCTTGTCGTCCCAGCGGATGGCCCGTTCGTGCGCTGGCGCGTAGTAGTCAGTGGTCTTGTAAAGGAAATCCGCTGATTCGCTAAGTACCAGGAAACCGTGCGCAAAACCTTCGGGCACCCACAATTGCTTGTGGTTGTCTTCCGTGAGCTCGACGCCCACCCACTGGCCGAAAGTCGATGAGGAGCGGCGAGTGTCCACGGCCACATCGAACACGGCGCCACGCGCTACGCGCACCAGCTTGCCCTGAGTCTGCGCCAGCTGATAGTGCAATCCGCGCAAGACACCCTTGGCTGAACGCGAATGATTGTCCTGGACGAACTCGACATGCCGGCCCACAGCCTCGTCGAAGGCCTTGCCGTTGAAACTCTCGTAGAAGAAACCTCGTGCATCGCCGAAAACCTTCGGCTCGATAACCAGCACATCGGGAATCGCGGTCGGTGTCGCCTTCACGAACGAACCTCCTCACCGAGTAGATGCTTCAGGTACTTGCCGTACCCACTCTTGGCCAGCGGCGCCGCAAGCCTCTCGAGCTGCTCGCCCGTGATGAACCCATTGCGCCACGCAATCTCTTCCGGACACGCAATCTTCAACCCCTGCCGATGCTCCAGCGTAGCAATGAACTGCCCCGCTTCCAGCAAGCTGTCGTGCGTCCCGGTATCGAGCCAGGCATAGCCGCGCTGCATGATCTGCACATTGAGCTGATCGCGGTCCAGGTACGCCTGATTGACGGCGGTGATCTCAAGCTCGCCGCGCGCGCTCGGCTTCACCGCCTTGGCAATATCCACCACCTGGTTGTCATAGAAGTAGAGGCCGGTCACCGCATAGCTGCTCTTGGGCTTCAGCGGCTTCTCCTCGATGCTGCTCGCCTTGCCATTGCCGTCGAACGCAACGACGCCGTAGCGCTCCGGATCCTGGACGTGATAGGCGAACACGGTGGCACCCGAAGTCTTCGCATCCGCATCGGCCAGCAGGTGCACGAAGTCGTGCCCGTAATAGATGTTGTCGCCCAGCACCAGCGCGCTCGGCGAATTGCCGACGAACTTGTCGCCGATGATGAAGGCTTGCGCGAGCCCGTCCGGGCTCGGCTGCACCGCGTACTGCAGATTGATGCCCCACTGGCTGCCGTCCCCCAGCAGCTGCTGGAAGCGCGGCGTGTCCTGCGGGGTACTGATGATCAGGATGTCGCGCATGCCACCCAGCATGAGCGTGCTGAGCGGGTAGTAGATCATCGGCTTGTCATACACCGGCAGCAGCTGTTTGCTGATCGCCAGGGTCGCGGGATGCAGGCGCGTGCCCGAACCGCCGGCCAGGATGATGCCCTTGCGTTGCGTCGTCTTGGTCATGCTTTCTCTTCTCGTGGGATTCAAAGGATTTCGCGCAGCATGCGCGCGACGCCTTCCTGCCAAGGCGGCAGGCGCAGTCCAAACGCGGTCTGCAGCTTGCTGGTGTCGAGGCGCGAGTTGTGCGGGCGCTTCGCGGGCGTCGGGAACGCGCTGGTCGGCACGGCCTCGACGGCGCCGGGCCCGGCCTTGAGTTCGACGCCGGCCTGCTGCGCCATTTCGAGCACGAAGCGCGCGTAGCCGTACCACGTCGTCTCGCCACCGGCGATCGCGTGATAGAGGCCGACCTTGGAGGGATCCTGCAGCGTCGCGCGGATGGCGTGCGCCGTCACGTCGGCCAGCAGCTCCGCGCCGGTGGGGGCACCGAACTGGTCGTCGATGACGGTCAGCTTGTCGCGCTCCCTGGCCAGCCGCAGCATGGTCTTGGCGAAGTTGCCTCCGCGCGCGGCGTACACCCAGCTGGTGCGGAAGATCAGGTGCCTGGCGCAGTGCCGGGCCACCAGTTGCTCGCCTTCGAGCTTGGTGCTGCCGTAGACGCTGAGCGGGCCGGTCGCGTCGTCTTCCTTCCACGGCGTGGTGCCGCTGCCGTCGAAGACGTAGTCGGTCGAGTAATGCACCATCAGCGCGCCGATCTTCTGGGCCGCTTCGGCCACGACGCCGGGCGACGTGGCGTTGAGCTTGCGCGCGAACTCGGGTTCGCTCTCGGCCTTGTCGACGGCGGTGTGCGCCGCTGCATTGACGATCACGTCGGGGCGCACCTTGAGCACCGTGTCGGCGAGCTCTTCGGGCCGGCTGAAGTCGGCGTGGAAATCGGTGCTGTCGAAGTCGAGTGCGACCAGTTCACCGAGCGGCGCCAGGCTGCGCTGCAGTTCCCAGCCGACCTGTCCGCCCTTGCCCAGCAGCAGCAGCTTCATGCCGCGGCCTTCGCGTCGTACTGCTTCTCGACCCACTCGCGGTACGCGCCGCTTTGCACGTTGCGCACCCATTCGCTGTTCGCGAGGTACCACTCGACCGTCTTGCGGATGCCGGTGTCGAAGGTTTCGGCGGGCTTCCAGCCGAGTTCGCGCTCGAGCTTGCGCGCGTCGATGGCATAGCGGCGGTCGTGGCCGGGCCGGTCGGTGACGTAGGTGATCTGTTCCTTGTACGGCTTGCCGTCGGCGCGGGGGCGCAACTCGTCGAGCAGGGCGCACACGGTGTTGACGATCTCGATGTTGGGCTTCTCGTTCCAGCCGCCCACGTTGTAGGTCTCGCCGAGCTTGCCGGCTTCGAGCACGCGGCGGATGGCGCTGCAGTGGTCCTTCACGTAGAGCCAGTCGCGCACCTGCATGCCGTCGCCGTACACGGGCAGGCTCTTGCCGGCTAGCGCGTTGACGATCATCAGCGGGATCAGCTTCTCGGGGAAGTGGAACGGGCCGTAGTTGTTGGAGCAGTTGGTGGTGAGCACCGGCAGGCCGTAGGTGTGGTGCCAGGCGCGCACGAGGTGGTCGCTGGCGGCCTTGCTGGCCGAATACGGGCTGTTGGGCTCGTACTTGTTCTCCTCGGTGAAGGCCGGGTCGGTCTTGGAGAGCGAGCCGTAGACCTCGTCTGTCGACACGTGCAGGAAGCGGAAGGTCGATTTCTGGTCAGCGGGCAGCGCGCTCCAGAAGCCGCGCACCGATTCGAGCAGCCGGAAGGTGCCGAGCACGTTGGTCTGCACGAAGTCTTCGGGGCCGTGGATCGAGCGGTCCACATGCGACTCGGCGGCGAAGTTCACCACGGCGCGGGGCTTGTGCTCGGCGAGCAGGCGGTCGATCAGGGCGCTGTCGCCGATGTCGCCCTGCACGAAGATGTGCTTCGGGTTGCCCTTGAGCGACGCGAGGGTCTCGAGGTTGCCGGCGTAGGTCAGCTTGTCGAGATTGACGACGGGCTCGTCGCTGTTCGCGATCCAGTCGAGTACGAAATTGGCGCCAATGAAGCCAGCGCCGCCGGTAACCAGGATCATGAAGTCCCCTGCAGTTATGTGGAACGATCGCCCTGCGGCAAATCAACAGGTGATTATCCCATTGGCCCAAGGGAGAGAATCCAGAGGTTGGCGCCCGTGCAGGCTCCGCCTACAATCGCCCCACTGCAGGAGAGCGGGCCACCCCGGTGGCCCTACCGAAGGCGCAAACTCCCATAAACGCTCAGGTCGGCCTCGCAAGGGCCTGTACTGCACCAACTGAAACGCCGTCTGGAGAGCCGCCACGCCATGTGGCGCACCGAAGGAGCAAACCCTCTGCGGGCGCAGCGGGTGAATCTCTCAGGTACCGAGGACAGGGGGAGCGGCAACTTGGACTGCGGTCGTCCGGTTGTTTTTGCTATTCATTCAATAGCAATCCACGCCCGCCATTCAAGCGCTGCAACCTCAAAGGTACTTGAAATGCGCGTGATCGTCCTCGGCGCCGGCCTGCTCGGCGTGACTTCGGCTTACTACCTCCAGCAACTCGGCCACGAAGTGACCGTGATCGACCGGCAGGCCACCCCGGCCGCCGAAACCAGCTTCGCCAACGGCGGGCAGATCTCCGTCAGCCATGCCGAACCCTGGGCCAACCCCAGCGCGCCGCTGAAGGTGCTGCAATGGCTGGGCAAGGAAGACGCCCCGCTGCTCTTCCGCATGCGCGCCGACATGCGCCAGTGGCTCTGGGGCCTGCAGTTCCTTCGCGAATGCACGCCGGCGCGCACCCGCCACAACATCGAGCAGATCGTTCGTCTGGGCACATACAGCCGCTCGATGTTGCAACAGTTGCGCCGCGACACCGGTCTCAGCTACGACCAGCGCACCCAGGGCATCCTCCACTTCTACACGACGCAGAAGGAGTTCGACGGCGCCCTCGAGCCCGCCGAGCAGATGCGCGCCCTGGGCTGCGAGCGCCAGGTCATCTCGGCCGACGAGGCCGTGAAGATCGAGCCCGCCCTCGCCCACATCCGCCCGAAGCTGGCCGGCGCCACCTATACGGCCGAGGACGAATCCGGCGACGCCAACCGCTTCGCCCGCGAACTCGTCGGGCTGGCCGCCGCCGCGGGCGTCAAGTTCCTGATGAGCCACACCGTGACCGCGCTGCGCGAAGCCGGCGGCAGCATCGACCACGTCGAGGCCACCGACAGCGAAGGCCGCTTCCAGCGCATCCGCGGCGACGCCTTCGTGCTGGCGATGGGTTCGCTGAGCCCGCTGTGCGCAGCGCCGCTGGGCATCCGGCTGCCGATCTACCCTGCGAAGGGCTATTCGGTGACGCTGCCTGTCAAGGACGCCTCCAAGGCCCATCAGGTCTCGCTGACCGACGATGAATTCAAGCTCGTCTTCTCGCGCTACACCTCGGCCTCGGGCGACCGCCTGCGCATCGCCGGTACGGCCGAGCTCAACGGTTACGACCGCGACCTGAACCGCGTGCGCTGCGAAGCCATCGTGCGCCGCGTCGAGGAGCTCTTCCCTGGCGCCGGCGACACCACCCAGGCCCAGTTCTGGACCGGCCTGCGCCCAGCCACGCCGAGCAACGTGCCGCTGATCGGCAAGACGAAGCTGCCGAACCTGTTCCTCAACACGGGCCACGGCACCCTGGGCTGGACGCACGCCTGCGGCTCGGGCAAGTCGATCGCGCGGATCGTGAGCGGGCTGGAGCCGGAGGTGGATTTCGCGTTCACGGGGATGCCGGCGCCCAAGCCGCGCGTTCCGCAGCCCGCGCTGGGCTGACGAGCCGGCAGGTCCTGGATCACGCCTTGAAGGTGATCCAGGGCCGGAGCCGCACCGCGCAATGGATCAGCCCGGCGCGCTCCTGCGCGTCGATCACCTCGCCGATGGGCTTGTAGGCCTGCGGCGCCTCCTCGATCCGGCGCTCCTCGCGCAAGGTCACGCATTGCCAGCTGGCCTGGTGGTCGGCGGGCGCGGGCCGCATCGCGCGCACCTGCTGCCGGCGCATCCGCCGGCCGGCGCCATGGCTGCACGACCAGAGCCAGTCTTCATGTCCGAGTCCGGAGGCCAGATACGAGTAGTCGCCCATCGAGCCCGGAATGAGCGCCAGGTCGCCCGCATTCGCCGGCGTCGCTCCCTTGCGGTGGATGTTCATGCCGTGTTCCCGCAGCACGACGTTGTGCGGCACGTCCACCACGAGCCTGGACGACGTCGCGCCGAGCAACTCTGCAAAGTCCTTGCGCACCAGTTCGGCCAGGACAACCCGGTTCGCCCATGCATAGCGCGCCGCAACTCCCATGGCCTCCAGGTATTCGTCGGCCAGAGGGCCCGCCAGGCCATACAGGCCGCTTTTCGGATGACGCAGCCCCTTGGGCCATTCGTCGCGGGCGCGGTCCATCCAGCGGCCGCCCACATGGAACCCGATGTCGCGCGAGCCGCTGTGGATCATCACGACCACATCTCCCATCTTCAGGCCCGCACGGTAGGCCTCGTGGCGGTCCAGGACATGGTCCACCACCTGCAGCTCCACGAAATGGTTGCCGCTTCCCGGCGTGCCCAGGCAGGGGTCGCGGAACACCTCGTGGCGGACGCCGGTGTAGGCCTCTGGAGCATGCCGCGCGCTGCCGCCGAATGTCGCCAGGCCGATGCAGGCGTCGAGTTCGGCCTGCAACCGGTCGCGGTCGCTGGAGGACCACAGCCCGCCGTTGCGCACCGCCTCCAGGAAGGCCGACGGGCCCACGTCGAACAGCGCCCTGAACGCCGTCGTGTGCACCGGCACGTCGCGGCCGTTGTCGAGCAGGCTGCGCGTGAGCCGCTCGACCAGCCTCGTCTTGTGCGGAGCCACCTGGTCGAGCGTGAGCCCGGTGGTCAGCAGCCGCATGCCGCAGTTGATGTCGGTGCCCACCGCCGCGGGAATGACGAAGTCGGGATCGGTCGCAACGACGCTGCCGACCGGAGCGATGGAGCCCGGGTGGAAGTCGGGCGTCGCGCAGGCCTTGCACACGCCCTTCCCGCCGTCGGGCGAGCGCACGCTGGCGAATGCCAGCAATTGGTTCACCGCCTTCTCTTCCAGAGGAAGGCTGGGCGGCAGGAGCACCGTGGCCTGCGAGGCCTCGTGGTGCAGGTGGTAGATGCCGTCGCGGTAGTCGACGGCAATGCCGGCGCGCGAGAAGGCACGCTGGAGTCTCGAGAAACGAAGGTCGCTCATGGCTGCTGTTCCGTTGGGGAAACCGTGTCGGCTTCCTGCCTCGTCGCACTTTGCGTGGAGAGGCGAAAGAGATCGCCCGCGCTCGCTGACGATGCGCGGTTGGCTCTTTCTTGCAGCAGCAGAGATTCAAGAAAGCGGGCGGATTCTAGTGACGCATGCTTTCACCGGAAACCCGCCCGTCGCTTTTTTACGTCAGCCCCGAGTCAATCGGGCGCCGTGAAAACCGTCAACACCCCGGTATACCCATACAGATGGTGCCGCGCGATCTCCCCCGCGGCGAAGAAACCCACCAGCGGCACATCGCCCAGCGCGTGGCGCACGATCTGCAGTTCCGCCCCCGGCGCGCCGAAGTGCGGGCCGCCGCGGCCGGAGCAGCTCACGTACACGGCCCCCGCGATGCGTCGTGCCGGATGCGGCGCGGCTTCGGCCTCGCCTGCCGCCACGGCACGGGCGGTGGCCAGCGTCTGTTCCTCCGGCTCCAGTTCTTCGCGGATTTCCGCGCAGATGCGCATCAGGTCGGCGCGCGCGGCCTGGGCGTTGCGGCGGCAGAAGGTCAGGCGCATGCCGGCTTCCGCGGTGTCGGCGATGGCGATGCCGCGCCGGGTGGGGTCGAGCCCGATGATGTGGCGCACTAGAACGTCGGCGCCCAGGTCGCCGGTGCGGCGGATGCCGTCGCTGCCGGCATCGGCCAGGCCGACCAGCGTGTTGCGCACCGCGTCGATGGCCTCCTGCGGGCGTTCCAGCGACACCTGCAGGTCGGCCAGCAGCACGTCGAGGGCGGGTTCGCCGTCGAGCTTCAGCAGCAGGTTGCCGTCGGCTTCGGTGATTTCGCGTTCGCGTACCGCGCCCGAGCGCAGCGGCTGGCAGCCCTGGGTGACGCGCGACACCAGCCGCACGCCTTCGCCGAACACCACGCCCGAGAGCCCGCCCGAGAACACGCCGCCGGCGGCACCGTGGCCGCGGATGTTGCCGTTGCCGCCGACCGCGAACTGCAGCGCGCCGCCGCGTCCCGACGAGAGTCCGCCGAACAGGTAGCCCGTGTCGGTGCGCCCGGCCATCTCGCCGATCAGCTCGGCCAGGTCGGGCGTGGCGGGGTCGGCGTGCACCAGCGCCGTGTGCGCCTCGAAGCCGCTCATTTCCGAATTGCCCAGCGGCGCGACGCCGGAGAACACGCGGTACTGGTCGCTCGGCAGGGCGCAGAGCATGAGGGTCATGCCGGGTTCGTCGAAATACTCGGCGTTGTTGGCCGACACGCCGACACCGACGGTGCCCGACCAGTCGGTCACTTCGGGCAGTTCGGCGCTCAGGTGGTCGAGGATGTCCTGCGCGTCGTTCGCGTAGTGGTCGGTGATGTAGAGCAGCCCCAGCGTCGGCGCGGAGGCGTAGTCGGGCAGCGCCATCTGCGCCCGCAGCTGGGCGAGCACGAGGCCCGCCGCCATTCGCCATTGCGGATGGGTGGCATGGCCGGAGGGGAACAACTTCATGATGCGTGCCAACCCGTTCTTCAGGAAATGGATGTGTGTATGACGTCAGCGTCGCGCGGAGGTTCGCTTGCGCGCGGCGGTCGACGCCTTCTTCTTCGCGACCGGCGCCGCAGCCTTCTTCGCTGCAGGGGCGGGCTTGCGGGCCGCCGCCGGCTTGCTGCCGATGACCGAGCCGACCGCGTCGGCCAGCGGCTGGGCCATGGCCGGCACCTTCAGCTGGGCCGCGTCCTGCAGCGCCGTGCTGGCGATCTGCTGGAACTGTTCGGTGAGCGAGCCCCACCACTGCATCGGATCGACCACGCCCGCGCCATCGGTCGACCCGGCTTTAGCCTTGGCCGCGGCCGGCTTGCGGCGCGGCCTGCTGGGAGCCGGTGCTTCTTCTTCAGGGGCCTCGTCCTCTTCCTCGATCTCCTCGAGCTCGGGCTCCGGGGCTGCCGCCGCCGCAGGTGCCGGCGCGGGGGCCATCGCGGCCGCCTGCCTGGTGAATGCACTGGCGATGTCTTCCATGCGCACGTTCATGCCGCGCAGCGTCGACAGCGTCATCTTCTGCACCTCCAGCGCCTGGATGGTGGCCTTGAGCGCATGTCCGTTCTGCTCGAGCCAGTACTGCACCGTCTTGAGTTCCTGGATGCGCTTGTCGACCTCCTCCACGCTCAGCGTGGGCGCCACCCAGCTCGCGATGCCCGGGATCGAACCGCTCCCCGACGCCGCGCCGCCGGCGAGGTTCTTCAGGAAGTCGAATCCGGGAACGAACTGGCTGAAGTCGAAGGGCTTGCTGGCGGTGCTCATGCGGGAGGTCTCCTGGGTGCTGGGTATGGGTTTTCTTGTGCTGCCAGCTTACTCCAAGCCTCCGGGCTTTTCGCGCCCTTTCGGGTCCGTCAGACTTCGCTTCGCACCTTGCTGAACACCTTCCAGAAAGCCGCGTCCTGCGAGGTCGCGAAGTTGATCCGCATCATGGTGCTCGGCGGCCGGCGGGCATGAAAGAGCGACCCGGGCGCCAGCAGGTAGCCCTGGTCGAGCATGCGCTGGGTGAGCGCGTCGGTGTCCACGCCGGTATCGACCCAGCCGAAGAGTCCCGCCGGCTCCGAGGCGAAGGTGCAGCCGTGCGCCATGGCCAGCTTCACCGCCCGCCCCCGCGCCCCGTCGAGCCGGATGCGCACCCGCTCGGAGTGCCGGCGCAGCTGCCCCTGGTCGATGCACCACGACAAGGCCCGCTCGAACAGCGTGGGCGAGGTCAGCGTGGCCAGCAGCTTGGTCTCGAGCAGCCGCTCCTTCAGGTCGGGCGGCGCGGCCAGGAAGCCGATGCGCCAGTTGGGCGCCAGGATCTTCGCGAAGCCGCTGACGTAGATGGTGCGCTGCAGCCCGTCGAGCGCGCTCAGCCGCGTGGCGTGCTCGGGCGCCAGGTGGCTGTAGGTGTCGTCCTCGACGATGTGGAAGCCGTGCTCGTTGGCCAGCTTGAGCACGCGGTGCGCGCTGCCCGGCGTGAGGCTGTAGCCCGTGGGGTTGTGCAGCACGCTCACGCTGACGAAAAGCTTGGGGCTGTGCAGCTTGCAGTACTGCGCCATCACTTCCAGGTCGGGCCCGTCGGCGCGGCGCGGCACCGGCAGGATGCGCATGCCCAGCGCCTCCAGCCGTGCGAACTCCAGCGCCCAGCCCGGCTCCTCGACCATCACCGGATCCCCCGCGCGCAGCAGCGTGCGGCTCACGATGTCCAGCGCGTGCGTGGCGCCAACGGTGGTCACGATCTGGTCGGGCGAGGCCGGCACGTTGATGCCCACCAGCTTCTGCGAGAGGCTGCGCCGCAGGCTCATGTCGCCGGCCGGCTCGCCGTACTGCAGAGAAAGCTCCTGCAGCGCGGCTGTATTGGTCATGCGCCGCACGGCCGTGGGCATGAAGGTCGAGGCCATCCAGTCCGGCGGGAACACGCCCATGCCCGGCTGCGGCTTGTCGCTCGGGCGATGGAACATGCTGCGGATCAGCGAACTGGCGTCGGCCGGCACGCGCGAGGCCATCATCTGCACCGCGATCGCGGCGGGCACGCCCATCGCGCCGTTGGCGTCGGCGCCGTTGGCCGAGCGGGCATCCTGCGCCGGGGCGGAGTCGCGAACGTAGAAGCCGCGCTGCCGCCGGGCTTCGACCAGCCCCTGCGCCAGCAGCTGGTCGTAGGCCGCAACCACGGTGTAGGGGCTCACGCCCTGCTGCCGCGCGCATTCGCGCACCGAAGGCAGGCGCGCGCCCGGCGGCAGCAGCCGGGTGCGGATGCGCTCGGCCAGGCGGTCGGCGAGCTGCCCCGTCAGCGACTGTGTGGAGGTGCGTGTGAGCATTCGTCGTCCGGGCTGTGCCGGTTTCCCTGGCTTCTGTGTCGAAGGGCTGACCAATACAGATTGGGTGATTGTTCGATCATCTGTACTGGAACTGTAATGGTCTCAAGTTTAGAGTGTGTGTCATGAACTGGCAAGAATTCACCGCGCTGCTGGTGCTGGCCACGGCGATGAGCTTCTCGCCCGGCCCCAACACCACGCTTTCCACCGCCCTGGCGGCCAACGGCGGCCTGCCGCGCGCCATGCGCTTCGTGGTCGCGGTGCCGGTGGGCTGGACGCTGCTGCTGGCGCTGTGCGCCGCGGGCATCGGCGCGCTGGTGGTGGCGGTGCCTTCGCTGCGGCTGGCCATCAAGGCGCTGGGCATCGGCTATTTGCTGTGGCTCGCGTACAAGCTCAGCGGCAGCGCCACGCTCGGCAGGGCCGACGGCAAGAGCCTGTCGGTGGGCTTTGGCCAGGGCGTGATGCTGCAGTTCGTGAACATCAAGGCCTGGCTGCTGGCGCTCACGCTGGTGGCCGGCTGGATCGCCGGGCAGCCCGACGCGCTGCACCGCTTCGCGATCGTGGCGCCGGTGATGCTGGCCTATGCCTTCGTCAGCAACTTCGCCTATGCGCTGGTCGGCGCCATGCTGCGCGACTGGCTGGCCAAGGGCTCGCGGCTGCTGTGGTTCAACCGCGCAATGGGGCTCGTGCTCGTGCTCACCGCCTGGTGGATGGCGGGCGTATGAGATCGGCTCACCCCCAGGCTTCGCGCACTTCGTGTCGCTTCGCCAACCCCCTTGCAGGGGGCAATACCAGCGGCCCGGCCGAGCCGGTTCCGCGGTATTTCCCGACGGCGCACCGCCCGGTTTCAGCGGCACCTTTCTCGGGGAGGTCGCCGACATGAAGAACGTCAAGGACGAAACTCTCGGCATGTGGCTGGGCGTGGTGGGTGTGGCGATGTTCGCCATCACGCTGCCGATGACGCGCCTGGCCACCGGTTCGCAGGATGCGCCGCAGCTGTCGCCGTGGTTCGTGACGCTCGGCCGCGCCGCGCTGGCGGGCGTGCTGTCGGCCGTCTTTTTGCTGGTGACGCGCTCGCCGCGCCCGGCGCCGCACCAGTGGAAGCCGCTGGGCGTGGCGGTGCTGGGCAATGCCATCGGGTTCCCGCTGCTGCTGGCCTACGCGCTGCGCGTGGTCACGGCCAGCCATGCGGCGGTGGTGACCGCGCTGCTGCCGCTGGTCACGGCCGCCGTCGCAGCCTGGGTGCTGCACCAGCGCGCGCGGCTGGGCTTCTGGCTCTGCGCCGTCGCGGGCAGCCTGCTGGTGGTGGTGTTCTCGGTGCTGCGCGCGAGCCAGGGCGGACACGGCTTCGGCTTCGAGTGGGCCGACCTGCTGCTGGTGGGCGCGGTCATCGCCGCCTCCCTGGGCTACATCTACGGCGCGCAGGTCACACCATCGCTGGGCGCCGAGCGCGTGATCTGCTGGGTGTGCGTGATGGCGCTGCCCGTCACGCTGCCGGCCACGATCGCGATGTGGCCCACCCAGCCGATCGCCACCACCTCCTGGCTGGGCTTCGTCTACGTCGGCATGTTCTCGATGTGGATCGGCTTCTTCGCCTGGTACCGCGGCCTGGCCCTGGGCGGCGCGCTGCGCGTGAGCCAGACGCAGCTGCTGCAGCCCTTCCTGTCGATCCTGGCCTCGATTCCGATCCTGGGCGAGCCGCTGGACGTGGTCACGCTGGCCTTCGCGGTCGCCGTGGTGGCCACGGTGGTCATCGGCAAGCGCCTGTCGCAGCCGCCGGCCGCTTCGGCCGCTTCGGCCACAGCGCCGCTGCCCGCCGGCGCAGTCCGCACGGGAAGGAGCCGCTGATGTTCAGCCACGTCACCGTCGGCTGCACCGACCTGCCGCGCGCCGCCGCCTTCTACGACGCGCTGCTCGCCCCGCTCGGGCTCGAGCGCCGCCCGGTCACGCCCGACGGCGGCCCCGCTGCGGCCTGCTGGGTCGTGCCGGGGCAGGCGCTGCCGCGCTTCTACGCGTACATCCCGCTGGATGGCGAACCCGCCAGCGTCGGCAACGGCAGCATGGTCGCGTTCCGCGCAGCCTCGGTCGACGCCGTGAATGCCGCCCACGAGGCGGCCCTGCGCCATGGCGGCCGTGACGAAGGCCCGCCCGGCCCACGCCCACGCTACGGCCATGGCTATTACGGCGCCTACCTGCGCGACCCCGACGGCAACAAAATCCATGTCGCATACCGTGGCGACATCGCGGCGGACTGAATCCCGCCTCCGCCTGTACCCTCATTCATCCGAATCCCACCTCACGCCTGAAAGAAGAAAGCCATGAACTGGAAACTCGCCGCCCGCGCCGCCAAGATGAATCCCTCGGTGCTGCGTGAAATCCTCAAGGTCACCGAGCGCCCCGGCATCATCAGCCTGGCCGGCGGCCTGCCCTCGCCCAAGACCTTCCCGATCCAGGCTTTCGCCGACGCCTGCGCCGAGGTGCTGCACAACGACGGCCAGGCCGCGCTGCAGTACGCCGCCAGCGAAGGCTACGCGCCGCTGCGCCAGGCGGTGGCCGACATGCTGCCGTGGGACGTCGACGCCTCGCAGGTGCTCATCACCACCGGCTCGCAGCAGGGCCTCGATCTGGTGGCCAAGGTGCTGATCGATCCGGGCAGCAAGGTGCTGGTGGAGACGCCCACCTACCTCGGCGCGCTGCAGGCCTTCGGCCCGATGGAGCCGCACCCGGTGGGCGTGGCCAGCGACGACGAGGGCGTGCTCGTCGACGACCTCGTGGCCAAGGCGAAGGACGCGCGCTTCATCTACCTGCTGCCCAACTTCCAGAATCCCACCGGCCGCACCATGACGGAAGAGCGCCGCGCCGCCGTCTCGGCCGCCGCTGCCGCCGCCGGCCTGCCCATCGTGGAAGACAACCCCTACGGCGAACTCTGGTTCGACGAAGCCCCGCCGCTGCCGCTGGCCGCGCGCAACCCCGAGGGCGTGATCTACCTGGGCTCGTTCTCGAAGGTGCTGGCCCCCGGCCTGCGACTGGGCTTCCTGGTGGCGCCCAAGTCCATCTACCCGAAGCTGCTGCAGGCCAAGCAGGCCGTCGACCTGCACACGCCGATCTTCACGCAGCGCATGGTCTCGGCGGTGATGAAGGACGGGTTCCTCGATCGCCACGTGCCCACCATCCGCGCCCTCTACAAGCGCCAGCGCGACGCGATGATGGCCGCGCTCAAGCGCGAGATGGCTGGCCTGGACGTGAAGTTCAACGCGCCCAAGGGCGGCATGTTCCTGTGGGCGCGCCTGCCCGAGGGCGTGGACACCGTGAAGCTGCTGCCCAAGGCGGTGGAGCGCAATGTGGCCTTCGTGCCCGGCGCGCCCTTCTACGCGAGCGAAGGCGATCCGCGCACGCTGCGCCTGTCGTTCGTGACGGCCAGCGTCGACGAGATCGACACCGCCATCGCCGCGCTGGCGCAGACCCTGCGCGAAGAGCTGGTGCTGCTCGGCGACAAGACGCCGGCCGTGGCGCCAGTCTGAAACCACACGTCAGGAGCCATACGTGATCGGCCTCGCGACGCTCTCGCTCTTCCTGCTCGCGGTACTGGCGCTGTTCCTGTCGCCGGGCCCGAACATGGCTTTCGTGCTCTCGCACGGCGTGGCCCATGGTCCGCGCGGCGGGTTCGCGGCGGCCATCGGCATCTCGGCGGCCGACCTCGTGCACACGCTGTTCGCCGCCACCGGCGTCACCGCGCTGGTGGCCGCCTGGCCGCCGTCGTTCGACGTGCTGCGCTACGCGGGCGCGCTGTACCTGGTGTGGCTCGCGGTGCAGGCGCTGCGAGGCGGCGGCGGCCTTCGCACGGGCGCTCAGGCGCAGCCCGCCGGCTTCGGTCGCATCGTGCGCATGGCGCTGCTGAACAACCTCGTCAATCCGAAGGCGCTGCTGTTCTTCATGGTGTTCCTGCCGCAGTTCGTCGACCCGGCGCGCGGCAGCGTGCCGCTGCAGCTGGTGCAGCTCGGCGTGGTGCTGTCGATGGCGGCGCTGGCTTTCAACACGCTGCTGGGCGCTTGCAGCGGCCAGATCGGACGCTGGCTGCACAAGCGCCCCGGCGCGGCGCGCTTCCAGAGCGGGCTGCTCGCAGCCGTGATGCTGGGGCTGGCCGTGCGGCTGCTGTTCCTCGACCGTCCCTCGCCGCGCTGAAGCAAGCAGGCAGGCAGGCAGGGTCGGCAAAGAACCGACAACAGAAGAAAGAAAGAAAAAGACATGCTCAACATCTGGGGCCGCATCAGTTCGATCAACGTCCGCAAGGTGGTGTGGTGCGCGCAGGAGCTCGGGCTCGACTTCCAGCGCACCGAGGCCGGCGGCAAGTTCGGCGTGGTGCAGACGCCCGAATACCTCGCGCTCAATCCGAACGCGATGGTGCCCACCATCGACGACGGCGAGGGCGCCGAACGCGTCACGCTGTGGGAATCGAACGTGATCGTGCGCTATCTCTGCGCGAAGCATTCGCACGGCAACCTGTACCCGGCCGAACTGCCCGCGCGCTTCGACGCCGAGCGCTGGATGGACTGGCAGCAGACCACGCTCAACCGCGCGAGCCGCGACGCCTTCGTCCAGTGGGTGCGCACGCCGCCTTCGGAGCGCCAGCCCGCGCTCATCGAGGCGTCGGTGCGCGACAGCGAAGCGCTGTTTGCAATGCTCGACGCGCACCTCGCGCGCCAGCCCTACATGGCCGGCGAGCGCTTCACCATGGCCGACATCCCGGTGGGCTGCGAAGCGCACCGCTGGTTCGGCCTGCCCGGCGCCGAATACCGCCGGCCCAGCTGGCCGAACGTGGAGCGCTGGTACTCGGACTTGCTCTCCCGCCCGGGCACGCGCGGCGTGCTCGACTTATCCCTCGAATGAACCCGATGAAATCCCGCCCCTTCAAGCAAGTCGACGTCTTCACCGCCACCGCCTACTACGGCAACCCGCTCGCGGTGGTGATCGACGGCCAGGACCTCGACGACGCCGCCATGCAGCGCTTCGCGCAGTGGACCAACCTGTCGGAAACGACCTTCCTGCTGCCGCCCACCGACCCGGCCGCCGACTACCGCGTGCGCATCTTCACGCCCGGCGGCGAGCTGCCCTTCGCGGGGCACCCGACCATCGGCAGCTGCCACGCGTGGCTGGAGGCCGGCGGCAAGCCCAAGGCGGCGGGCGTGGTGGTGCAGCAGTGCGGCGCGGGCCTGGTGCCGCTGCGCCGCGACGGCAGCCGCCTGGCCTTCGCCGCGCCGCCGCTCAAGCGCAGCGCGCCCAGCCCCGCGCTGCTGGCCAAGGTGGCGGGCGCGCTGGGCCTGAAGGCGCAGCAGGTGATTGCGGCGCAGGTGCTCGACAACGGCCCCGTCTGGTTCGGCCTGCTCGTGAACGACGCCGACGCGGTGCTGGCACTGCAGCCCGACCACCGCGCACTGAAGGAGCTGGGTGTGAAGGCCGGTGTGGCCGGCGTGCCGGCGGCGCACGACACCTCGCTGCTCATCGGCCGCTCGAACCGCGAGGCGCGCGCCTTCGGCAACCGGCCCGCGGTGCCGAACGAGGACGGCACCCGCATCGACCTGGAAGTGCGCGCCTTCGCCGAGCCCATCGGCGTGCAGGAAGACCCGGTCACCGGCAGCCTCAACGCAAGCCTCGCCGAATGGCTGATCGCCGACGGCCACATGCCCGAGCGCTACCTCGCGGCGCAGGGCCAGTGCCTGGGCCGCGCGGGCCGCGTCTACATCGAGCGCGACGCTGAAGGAAAGATCTGGGTCGGCGGCGACGCCGTGACCTGCGTGGACGGAAGCGTCACGCTCTGACCCCCTGGAGGAAGGCATCGCACCATGCACGCGCAGCTGGACCATCTCGTGATTGCCGCCGCCTCGCTCGCGCAGGGCGTGTCGTGGTGCGAGAAGACGCTCGGCGTCACCCCGGCGCCGGGCGGCTCGCATCCGCTGATGGGCACGCACAACCGCCTGCTGAACATCTCGGGCGATGCATTTCCCGCCGCCTACGCGGAGATCATCGCGATCGAGCCCGGCAAGGAGCCCTCGCGCCCCAAGACTCGACGCTGGTTCGACCTGGACGACGCGGTACTGCAGGCCGACCTCGCGCGGCACGGCCCGAGGCTGATCCATTTCGTCGCCCGCGTGCCCGACGCGCATGCGGCGATCCGCGCGCTCGCTCGCGAGGAGCACTCGCACATCGACCGCGGCCGGCTGCTCGAAGCCTCGCGCGACACGCCTGCCGGCCGGCTCGAATGGCAGATCACCGTGCGCGACGACGGCCAGCGGCTCTTCTACGGCACGCTGCCCACGCTGATCCAGTGGGGCGCGGTGCATCCCACCGATTCCATGCCCGCGTCGGGCCTCGTGCTGCGCTCGCTGCGCGCCGTTCACCCGCGTGCGCCGGCGCTGTCGGCAGCGTTGTCGGCCATCGGCATGACGGGCCTGGAGATCGAGGCGGGCCCGCCCAACCTGGTTGCCGTGCTCGACACGCCGCGCGGCAGCGTCACCCTCGAATCACAAGGACTCTGACATGCTGAGCTTCGCCGAGATCGCCCTCTTCGCATTCGCCTCGCTGCTGCTGGCGCTCACGCCGGGGCCGAACATGATCTATTGCGTCTCGCGCACGCTGGTGCAGGGCCGGCGCGCGGGGCTCATCTCGCTGGGCGGCGTGCTGCTGGCCTTCCTGGTGCACCTGTTCGCAGCGGCGCTCGGGCTCACCGCGCTGCTGCTGGCGGTGCCGCTCGCGTTCGACGCCATCCGCATCGCGGGCGCGGCCTACCTGCTGTGGCTCGCATGGCAGGCGGTGAAGCCCGGCGGCACCGCGCCCTTCGAGGCCCGTGCGCTGCCGGCCGATCCGCCAGGCAAGCTGTTCCGCATGGGCTTTCTCACGAACCTGCTGAACCCGAAGGTGGCGATGTTCTATCTCTCGTTCTTTCCGCAGTTCATCCACCCCGAGCGCGGCTCGGTGCTGCTGCAGAGCATGCAGCTGGGCATCGCGCAGATGACGGCCAGCGCGCTGGTCAACACGGTGATGATCGTCGGCGCCGCGGGCATCACGGCCGTGCTGTCGCAAAGCGCCGGCTGGCTGCGCGCGCAGCGCTACGTGATGGGCAGCGTGCTCGCCGCGCTGGCCGTTCGGGTGGCGCTGACCGAACGCAAATAAGAAGCAGGGAAAGAGCCTGGAGACCCGATGAGATTCACCCGCGAAGAGATCGAAGCGGCGCAGCGCACCGTGCACGCGGCCATGCCGCCCACGCCGCAGTACGCCTGGCCACTGCTTTCGCAGCGCCTGGGCGCCACCGTGTGGGCCAAGCACGAGAACCACACGCCGGCCGGCGCCTTCAAGATCCGCGGCGGCCTGACCTACTTCGAGACGCTGGCGCGCGAGCAGCCGGCGGTGCGCCACGCCATCAGCGCCACGCGCGGCAACCACGGCCAGTCGGTCGGCTTCGCGGCGCGGCGCCACGGGCTGGGCGCGACCATCGTGGTGCCGCACGGCAACTCGACCGAGAAGAACGCCGCGATGCGCGCGCTGGGCGTCACGCTGATCGAGCACGGCGACGACTTCCAGGCGGCCTCCGAGCACGCGGCCGCATTGGCCGAGCGCGACGGCCTGCACCGAGTGCCTTCGTTCCACCGCGAGCTGGTGCGCGGCGTCTCGACGGCGTATGTCGAGTTCTTCGAAGCGCTCTCGGCCGCGCCGCCCGACGTGCTGTTCGTGCCCATCGGCCTGGGCTCGGGCTTTGCCGCGGCGGCAGCGGCGCGCGCGTACTGCGGCGTGTCGACGAAGCTCATCGGCGTGGTGTCGGCGCACGCCACCGCCTATCGCGACTCCTTCCGCGCGGGCAAGCCGGTCGAGTCGCCCGTCACCACGCGGCTGGCCGACGGGATGGCCTGCCGCGTGCCGGTGCCCGAATCGGTGGAAGTGATATTGCGCGAGGCCGACGACGTGGTCACGGTCACCGACGACGAGGTCGCGCAGTCCATGCGCATCCTCTTCAGCGACACGCACAACGTGGCCGAGGGCGCCGGCGCAGCCGCGCTGGCCGCCGCGCTTCAGCAGCAGGAGCGCTGGCGCGGCAGGACGGTGGGCGTGTGCGTGAGCGGCGGCAATGTCGATTCCGACATGTTCGCCGGGGTGCTCGGGCACGCCGCCTGAGCGGAACTCAGGACAGCGGCCCGGTGTTGGCCGTGTCCAGCGGCAGCCGCGAGACCTCTTCCAGCAGCAGCGCGAGTTGCTTCGCTGCCGCATCGATCACCGCCTGGCCGTGCTGCGCCGTGGCTGCGGCAGCGTTGCCCGCGGCGCCGTGGGGGTTGTAGTCCTCGATGGCCCAGCCGAGCTTGGCGCTCTTGCCGTTGCCCAGGATCGCGTAGTCGGCCGCGCGCTGGCGCGAGGTGGAGTCGAAATCGCGCGCCTCGCCCATGCGCACCAGCTGCGGCGCCAGCGCCAGCATCATCGACGTCTCGATCTCGCCCGCGTGCACGCCGAAGCGGTGCTCATGCGCGCTGAACTGCGCACCGGCGTCACCCAGCGGCAGGTTGAACCAGCTCACGCTGTAGACGATGAGCCCGTGCTCGGCGCGCAGCTCGCGCGCAACGATGTCCATCGCGCCCACGTGGCCGCCGTGCGCGTTGAAGAGCACCAGCTTCTTCACCCCCGCGCGCGCCACGCCCGCGCCGATCTCGCTCCACATGCGGATCAGCGTCTCGGCCGACAGCGTAAGCGTGCCCGCGAAGCGCGCGTGCTCGGGGCTCAGGCCGATCTGCTGGGTCGGCAGGAAGAGCACCGGCAGCGACGCCGCCAGCAGCGGCAGCGAGGCGGCGACGATGCCGTCGGCCAGCACCGTATCGACGCCCAGCGGTAGGTGCGGGCCGTGCTGCTCGGTCGCGCCCAGCGGAAGCACCGCGACGGTGGCCGCCGCGTCGAGCGACGCGAAGTCGCGCGTGGTGAGTTGCGACCAGAAGCGGGGCAGCAACGAGGGCGAGGAAGAAGACGAAGGCGATGGGGCCTGGGGAGCGTTCATCACGCGATCTTAGGCCGGGGCCGGGTCGAGCGGACGCGGGGTCCGTGGGCGTCTGTCCGACAAAAGCGATCAGCGCAGGCGTCCAAAACGCGAATCTGTTCACACATACAACCGAATCCTCAGTCTTTTGTTTGCCCTTGTTAACAATGATGTCTAAAGTGATTCAAGTCTTGAGAGTTTGAGTTCCGAGGTCGCCGTCCTGTCACGCGGCACCCCCGGTTCTTGCGGCGGCGTCATGGGTCGCCCGGGACCGTTTTTCGGATTTCCAAGGGAGCACGGTGTTCATCCAGAAGAAAAAAACTGGAGGCACGGTCATGGCTGCGCGCAAACCTGCGCTCGCCTGGCCGTTGCCTCTTCGCCTGATAGCGCGGAACGCGCAAAGAATTCCCCTTCTGCTACTGCCTTTGCCACTGCCTTTGCCACTGGCATGCACGCTGGCCTTCGGTGCGCCGGCGGCGCTTTCGCAGCCGGCGCCGACCGCCCCGGCTGCGCAAGTCGGGCAGGGCACGGCATCGTCCTATGACGCGAGCCGGCACGACGCGCTGATCGTCGCGCGCCGCGAAGGCCGCATCGGCGCGGCCGAGGCGCTGGGCCAGCTGCAGGCATGGCTCGCACTGCCGCTCGGCGACGACGCGCGCCGCCACGTGGCCTCCGATGCGGTCGCTATCGCCTCGGCCGATGGCCGCTACGCCGAAGCAGTGGCGCTGGGCCGCCAGGCCACGCCGTCGAAGCTGGCCGACCACGCTCTGGCCCCGCTCGCGATGGCGGCACGGCGAGTCCACGACTCCGGCCTGCAGGGCGAGGTTGTCGGCGTGTGGCGCGCCCGGCAGCCCGACGCGCGCGAGCCGCGCGTCCACGAAGCCTGGTGGCGCATCGAGAGCGGCGACATCGCCGGCGCAAAGGCGCTGTACCGCGCGCTGTCGCAGCCCGCGCCCGCGCGTGTCGACGACCGCGTCGCGCTGCTGGAACTGCGCGGCGCCATCGCGCGCGCCGACAACGACCCGCTGCAGGCGCTCGGCGCCTACACCGAGGCCGGCGCGCTGCGGCCCGGGCGCATCGACCTCCGGCGCGAGGCCGACTTCCTGCTCGCGGCCAGCGGCGCCGCATCCAGCGCCTTCGAGAACGCGGATGCGGCCGAGCGCGCCACGCCAGGCAGCTTCTCGCCGCTGGCGCTTTCCACGCTGCAGCAGGAAGCGCTCGCGCAGCGGCTGCGCTGGGCGATCCGCGCGCGCGACCAGCGCCTGGGCGCGGAGCGGGTGACTGCGCTCGACTGGGTGCTGGCCGACCAGCAGGCCGCGCTGGCCCGGGTCGACGCGGCAGCCCCGAAGGCCGAGCCCGGCGACGCCAATGCATGGCGCACGGTGCGGGTGCGGCTGCAGTCCGACCGCCTGCTGGCGCTGGTCGAGCGCGGCCGGCCGGCCGATGCCATCGCGCTCTACGAGGCCCTGCTCGCAGCGGGCGCGGAGATCCCCTCCTACGGCCTGCAGGCAGCGGCCCGCGCGTTCGCGCAGGAGCGTCGCTCCATCGACGCCGTCCCGCTCTACGAGGCCGCCATGGCCAAGGCGGGCGCCGAGCTGCCGGTGCCCGACGAGGTTCACTACGGGCTGGTCTACGCCTACCTGGACGTGGGCCGCTTCGCCGACGCCGAGGCATTGCTGGCCCGGCTGGAGGCCGCCACGCCCGCACAGCTGCGCCTCGCGCCCGAGGCCGGCCGGCCGAACGGCGACTACTCCGAGGTCAGCGGCCTGCGCGGCCTGGTCCAGCTCTATTCCGACCGACCGGCACTCGCGCAGCGCAGCTTCTCGGCGCTGACGCGGGAGGCGCCGCTCAACGCCGGCTACGCGCACGGCGCGGCCCTCACCGAGCGGCTGCGCGAGCACCCCGAGGCGGCGGTGGCGCGCTACGAGGCGCTGGCGGCCGATTCGCCCTACGACACCGGCGCACGCATCGGCCACGTCGAGGCACTGCTCGACGCGGACGAGTTCGCCGAGGCCCGCCGGCGCGCCGAATCGCTCGCGGCCGACCTGCCCGAGTCGGTGCAGGTGCGCGAGATGGAGCGCAAGCGCAGCGCCCTCGTCGGCCCGAGGCTCGACGTGGATGCCGAGGCGTCCTCGGGCGGCGCGGCCATCGCCAACCGCGAATGGCGCATCGACAGCCGGCTCAGCTCCGGCCTCATCGACGACCGCTGGCGCGTGTTCTACGAGCAGACGCTGGGACGCGGCAGCACCGACATCGGCAACGCGAACTGGGCGCGCGGCGGCCTCGGCCTGGGCTGGCAGCAGGGGCGCTGGCTGGCCGAGGGCATCGTTCAGCACGCGAACGCGGGTCCCTACCGCAACAGCGTGGCCGGCCGGCTCGACTACCGCGCGGGCGACGCGTGGCGGCTGTCGACCACCTACGACGGCGACAGCCGCGAGCTGCCCTGGAAGGCGCGCGTGGCGGGCATCGGCGCGCACGAGCTCGGCGCGGGCGTGGGCTACGTGGTCGACGAGTCGCGCCTCTTCGAGCTGAAGTGGCAGCAGCTCGACTTCAGCGACGGCAACCGGCGCGACGGCCTCGAGACCAGCTGGCGCGAGCGCTGGATCAGCACGCCGGCCTTCCAGCTCGAGACCAGCCTCGGCGCCGGCGCGAGCCGCGGCCGCACGGTAGATGCGCCCTACTTCAACCCGTCGAGCGACTCCAGCGTGCAACTCGGCGTGCGCGCGCAGTGGCTCAACTGGAAGCGCGACGACCGGCAGTTCTTCCAGGCCGTCGAGCTCGCCGGCGGCAGCTACCGGCAGGCCGGCTTCGGCAGCGGCCCGATGTGGAGCCTGCGCTACGAGCACCGCTGGAACTTCGGGCCGCGGCTCACGCTGCGCTACGGCGCATTCGTCTCCGGCCATCCCTACGACGGCGTGCGCGAACGACAGCGCGGCGTCTTCCTGAACCTCTCCACACCCCTGCAGTGATGCGAACGACGAAGAAGAACACCCCCCTCGCCTTGCTGCGCGCGGCGCTGCCGTGGCTGATGCTGCTGGCCCTCTCGCTGCCGGTGCTCGCGCAGCCGCTGCCGCCCGTCGACCCCGACGACGGCGTGAGCTTTCGCGTGATCTCCTTTCACGACATCCGCGCCAAGGTGCGCGAGAGCTTCGAGGCCTCGCCCGACGAGACCGCCATGGACGAACACACCTTCGCCGGCGTGCTCGCCTGGCTGCAGTACAACGGCTACCACCCGGTGAGCCTGCAGCAGATCGTCGATGCGCGCTCGGGCGGCAAGCCGCTGCCGCCCAAGCCCGTGCTGCTGACCTTCGACGACGGCTACCGCAGCGCCTACACCAAGGTGTTTCCGCTGCTCAGGCGCTACAACTACCCGGCGGTGATGGCGCTGGTGACCAGCTGGCTCGAAGTGCCCGAAGGCCGGCAGGTGCACTGGGGCGACAAGCCCGCGCCGCGCGAGAACTTCCTGCTGTGGAGCGAAGCCGCCGAGATGGCGCGCTCGGGCCTCGTCGAATTCGCGAGCCACAGCGACGCGATGCACACCGGCACCGTCGCCAACCCGCAGGGCAACCTGCTGCCGGCCGCGGCCACGCACCGCTACGACCCGCAGACCGGCCGCTACGAGGGCGACGAGGCCTACGTGCGGCGCGTCGAGGCCGACCTGCGCCGCAGCCGCGAGCTCATCGAGCAGCGCACCGGCGCCAAGGTGCGCTCGATGGTGTGGCCCTACGGCGCCTACAACACCGCCGCGCTCGAGGCGTCGAAGCGCGCCGGCATGCCGATCACCTTCACGCTGGACGACGGCCCCAACTCGGCCGCCGTGCCGCTCTCGCGCATCCGACGCGCGCTGGCGGCCTACGACAACGAGGCGCCCTCGTTCGACCGGATGCTGCGCAGCCCCGTGGGCGGCGAAGAGCGCCCGGTCAACCGCGTGATGCACGTGGACCTCGACTACGTGTACGACCCCGACCCGGCCCAGCAGGAGCGCAACCTCTCGAAGCTGATCGACCGCGTGGCCGCCGTGCGCCCGCGCGCGGTGTTCCTGCAGGCCTACGCCGACCCCGACGGCGACGGCGTGGCCGATGCGCTGTACTTCCCCAACCGCCACCTGCCGATGCGCGCCGACCTGTTCGCCCGCGCGGCCTGGCAGCTGCGCAGCCGCGCCGGCGTGAAGGTCTACGCCTGGATGCCGGTGACGGCCTTCAGGCTGCCGGCGTTGAACCCGCTCGCCACCCACACCGTGAAGGCGCAGGACGGCGCGACGCACGCCGACCGCTACCACCGCCTCACGCCCTTCGACCCCGCGGTGCGAGCGCTGGTCGGCGACATCTACGAGGACCTGGGCCGCCACGCCTTCTTCGAGGGGCTGCTGTTCCACGACGACGCGATGCTCTCCGACGACGAGGACGCAAGCCCCGGCGCGTTGGCCACCTACGCGAGGTGGGGCCTGCCGGCCGACGTGGCCGCGATCCGCGCGAACCCCGAGCTGGCGGCGCGCTGGACCACGGCCAAGACGCGCCATCTGATCGAATTCACGCAGGAGCTCGCCGCGCGCACCGGCGCCTGGCGGCCCATGCTGGAGACCGCGCGCAACCTCTACGCCCGGCCGGTGCTCGAGCCCCAGGCAGAGCAGTGGTTCGCGCAGAACTACGAGGCCTCGCTCGCGGCCTACGACTACGTCGCGCTGATGGCCATGCCGCGCATGGAGCGCGAAACCGATGCCGACGGCTGGCTCGCGCGACTGGCCAGGCGCGCCGCCGACACGCCGCGCGGCCTCGACGGCACCGTGTTCGAGCTGCAGGCGCGCGACTGGCGCACCGGCAAGCCCGTGCCCGACGCCGAGCTCGCGCGCCAATGGACGCTGCTGCAGCACGCCGGCGTGCGTCAGCTGGGCTACTACCCCGACGACTTCCTGAACGACCAGCCGGGGCTGGACACCGTGCGCCGCGCGATCTCGGTGCGCACCCTGCTGCCGCGCGCCCTGGGCCCGGCAGCGGCCGCGCAGGTGCCCGCGCAAACCGCGCCGAAGGAGCGTCCGCAATGAGCACGACCACCCAGTTCCTGGCGCAGACGCTGCCCTCGCTGCTGTTCGGCTTCGTCTTCTACTACCCGTTCTTCATGGCCTACGTGTGGATGGCGGGCGGCCTCTCGCATGCGATGGTGTTCGAGCGCAAGCGCGACGTGGACGTCAATCCGCTCGACCTGCTGCCCTCGCGCCCGCTGGTCACGGTGGTGGTGCCCTGCTTCAACGAGGCGCCGCACCTGCGCGAAGTGATCGAGCAGCTGATGCGCACGCGCTACCCCTACTGCGAGGTCATCGCGGTGAACGACGGCAGCACAGACGGCACCGGCGAGCTTCTCGACCAGATGACGCAGGAGTACGGCCGCCTGCGCGTGATCCACAACGCGAGCAACCAGGGCAAGGCCGTCGGCTTGAACACCGCCTGCCAGCTCGCGCGCGGCGAGTACATCCTGGGCATCGACGGCGACGCGCTGATCGACGAGGACGCCATCGCATGGATGCTGCTGCCGATGCTGGCTTCGGAGCGCATCGGCGCGGTCACCGGCAACCCGCGCATCCGCACGCGCACAACGCTGCTGGGGCGCATGCAGGTGGGCGAGTTCTCTTCGATCATCGGCCTCATCAAGCGCTCGCAGCAGCTGGCGGGAACGCTCTTCACGGTGTCGGGCGTGATCGCCATGTTCCGCCGCCGCGCGGTGATCGACGTGGGCTTCTGGAGCCCCGACGTGCTCACCGAGGACATCGACATGAGCTGGAAGCTGCAGATCGCCGGCTGGCAGCTGCGCTTCGAGCCGCGCGCGCTGTGCTGGATATTGATGCCCGAGACCTTGCGCGGTCTCTGGAAGCAGCGCCTGCGCTGGGCCGTCGGTGGCATCCAGACCATGCTGCGCTGCACCTCGCACATCCTGCGGCCGCGCCACTGGCGCATGTGGCCCGTGTATTTCGAGTACATGACGAGCGTCTTCTGGGCCTACGCGATGGCGCTGGTGCTCGTCGTCAGCCTGGTGCGGCCCTTCCTGCCGCACGACTCGTCCTGGCACTCGGCGCTGCTGCCGCACTGGCAGGGCACGCTGCTGGCGATGACCTGCATCCTGCAGATGCTGCTGAGCCTGTGGATCGACCGCCGCTACGACCGCGACCTGATGCGCTACTTCGGCGGAACGATCTGGTATCCGATCGCCTTCTGGACCATCACGATGGCCACCACCGTCATCGCCGTTCCCAAAGCCCTGATACGCCGCCGGGGCAAACGCGCGGTGTGGACCAGCCCCGACCGAGGAGTCTCCGATGTCCCATGAATCCGTCTTCCCCTCCAGCTATCTGCCCGACGCGCACGACGACGCCGAACCGCCGCGCCGCCGCCGCTCATGGGGGCAACCGCCGGTGGACGAGCCGATCATCGACGCCGCGCGCATTCCGCTGCGCGCCTTCGGCAGCGGCCGCTCGCCGCAGCGCGCGCTGGCCATGTACCTGTGGCTGCGCCTGCTGCGCCCCGCCGTCACCATCGCGATCTGGTTCTGGGCGGTCTGGTACGCGTGGCCCTACGTGCTGGGCGCGCGCTCGCAGCCCGAGGTGCTGCACCTGCTGAGCCTCTACGGCCTGGTGATCTGCGCGATCCTGCTGTCGATGCTGGTCATAGCGCCCTGGCGCCGCCGCCAGCACCGCCGCGAGGCGCCGCCCGAGAAGGAGAAGTCGTCGCTGTCCGCGCTGGCCACCTACATCGAGGTGCCGCCCGCGCGCCTGTCGACCTGGCAGCGCACGCGCCAGCTGCTGGTGCACCACGACAACAACGGCCACCTGCGCGACGCCATCGACACCACGCCGGCCGCCCTCGAGCCCGAGACCACGAAGAAGAAGCGCTGAGGGCCCGCGGCCCATCCGTCCGGGCGCGTGCAGGGGTTTCGCGGTGGTGATTGAATCGCCGCACTCCATCCACAAAGGACCCGATTCATGGACCTCCAGCTCCAGGACCAGCACGTACTCGTCACCGGCGGCAGCAAGGGCATCGGCCTCGCCTGCGCCCTCGGCTTCCTGCGCGAAGGCGCGCGCGTGAGCCTCGTCTCGCGCGACCTCGCCAACCTGGAGCAGGGCCGCAGGACCCTGCTCGAATCCTTCCCGCAGGCCGAAGGCCGCGTCTCCATCCACGCCGCCGACCTGAAGGACCCCGCCAGCGCCGTCGCCGCCCTCGACGCCGCCGAAAAGGCATTCGGCCCCGTCGACGTCCTCGTCAACTCCGCCGGCGCCGCCCGCCGCACCCCGCCCGACGACCTCACAGCCGCGTCGTGGCACGACGCCATGGACGCCAAGTACTTCACCTACATCCACATGATCGACCCCGTGGTCAAGCGCATGGGCCAGCGCGGCCGCGGCGCCATCGTCAACGTCATCGGCCAGGGCGGCAAAGTCGCCAGCCCCGTGCACATGGCCGGCGGCGCAGCCAACGCCGCCCTCATGCTCGTCAGCGCCGGCATGGCCGCCGCCTACGCCTCCAAGGGCGTGCGCGTGAACGCCGTGAACCCCGGCCTCACCCTCACCGAGCGCCTGCAGGAAGGCATGAAGGCCGACGCGAAGCTACAGGGCATCGGCACCGACGAAGCACTGGAGCGTGCCAAGGCCAGGTTGCCGCTGGGCCGCATCGCGACGCCGGAGGAAGTGGCGAACACGGTGCTGTTCCTGGCGTCGCCGAAGGCGAGCTATGTGACCGGTGCGATCGTGGCTATGGATGGTGCGGTCACGCCGATGATTTGAGGGAACAAGAAAGCACGGCGACATCAGCCGCCGCAGCCCTCACCCCAACCCTCTCCCGCAAGCGGGAGAGGGAGAAAAACAAGGCCGAGCGAAGCGAAGGCCCGAGCGGTTTCCCCTCCCCTCTGGCTGCGCCGAGGAGCGCAGCGTTTCGCGGATCAGGGCTCGCCCTTGTCTGAGCGAAGCGAGTTTGGGCGAGACCCCGCGAAACGCGAGCACCGCAGGTTGCCCGCAGCGAAGCGGAGGGACGCAGACAGTGGGGTCGCCTTTCTTTTGCCTACGTTTCTTTGGCGAAGCAAAGAAAAGTAGGTCGCCCGCCGGGGCGAGTCCCGGCCCCGGGAAACAACCTCAAGACAACGCCAACAACGACTCGAACTTCAAACCAAGAAAGTCCACAAAAGCCCGAACCCGAGCCGGCACAAACCTCCCACTAGGCAGCAAGGCATGCAACGGATAAGGCTCAGTCTCCCAATCAGCCAGCAGCCGCACGAGCCGCCCGTCCCGAATGTCATCGCGCACATCCAGCGCAGACTTCAGAGAAATCCCATACCCCGCCACAGTCCACTCCCGGGCAAGGGACGCATCGTCCACGCTGCGATTCCCATTCACCCGCACCTCCGTCCACTGCCCGTTCTGCCCAAACCTCCACACCCGATGCCGCCGCCCCGACCGATTGAAGATCAGGCAGTTGTGATGCACCAGGTCCTGCGGCACCCGAGGCGCCGGATGCCGCCGCAGGTAGTCGGGTGAGGCGGTGAGCAGCGGATTGGTGAGCGCGAACGGCCGCGCCACCAAACGCGAATCCGCCAGCGCGCCATACCGCAACGCCACATCGACCTCGTCGCGCATCACGTCCAGCGGCCGGTCCCCCACCGACAGCGACAGCTGCACCCCAGGGTGCAAAGCCAGGAACTCGTCGAACCACGGCAGCAGCGTGCTGCGCGTCAAGTCCGAAGGCGAAGCCACGCGCAGCGTGCCGACCAACTCGCCCCGATCGGCCGTGACCAGCGACTCCCCCTCGTCCAGCAGCTCGAAAGCCCGCACCGCGTAGTCGAGCAGCGTCTGCCCCTGCGGCGTGAGCCGCATCGCCCGCGTCGACCGCTCGAACAGCCGCGCCCCGAGCTGCGCCTCCAGCCGCTTGAGCGTGGCGCTCGCGGCCGCCGGCGTGATGCCCAGCGCATGCGCCGCAGCCGTGAGCGTGCCGGCGCGCGCCGTGTGCACCAGCACCTGCAGGTCGGAGATATTTTCAATCTTCATTTGAAACTGTTGCTGATTTCGTCCTACTTATCAAATTGGCCTTGCGATCCTACAGTTCAGACATCGTCATTGAAAGGTCCTCCCATGAAAGCCATCGGCTACTACCAGTCCCTTCCCATCGACAACCCCGAGTCGCTGCAGGACATCGAGCTGCCCGCCCCCGTGCCCGGCGCGCGCGACCTGCTGGTGCGCGTGAAGGCGGTGTCGGTCAACCCCGTGGACACCAAGGTCCGCAAGAACGCCGCGCCTGAAGCAGGCCAGGCCAAGGTGCTGGGCTGGGACGCGGTGGGCACGGTCGAGGCCGTCGGCGCCGGGGTGAAGAACTTCAAGATCGGCGACCGCGTGTACTACTCGGGCTCGATCATCCGCCCCGGCACCAACGCCGAGCTGCACGCGGTGGACGAGCGCATCGCGGCCCTCGCGCCCAGCAGCCTCGACGACGCGCAGGCCGCAGCGCTGCCGCTGACCACCATCACCGCCTACGAGCTGCTGTTCGACCGCCTGCGCGTGCCCAAGGGCGGCGGCGAAGGCCAGACGCTGCTGGTCACCGGCGGTGCTGGCGGCGTGGGCTCCATCCTCATCCAGCTCGCGCGCCAGCTGACGAAGCTGCGCGTGATCGCCACCGCCTCGCGCGCCGAGACGCGCGCCTGGTGCCTGGAGCTGGGCGCGCACGCGGTGATCGACCACTCCAAGCCGCTGGCCGCCGAACTGAAGGCCGCCGGCATCGGCGAGGTCGACATGGTCGCCAGCCTCACGCAGACCGACCAGCACTACGCGCAGATCATCGAAAGCCTCAAGCCCCAGGGCCAGCTCGCGGTGATCGACGACATGAAGGTGCTCGACGCAATGCCGCTGAAGACCAAGTGCATCTCGCTGCACTGGGAAATGATGTTCGCGCGCTCGCGCTTCGAGACGCCCGACATCGCCGAGCAGGGCGCACTGCTGGCCGAGGTGGCTGCGCTGGTCGACGCGGGCCGCATCCGCACCACGGCGAACGCGAGCTTCGGCACCATCAACGCCGCGAACCTGCGCAAGGCTCACGCGCTCATCGAGAGCGGCAAGGCGCAGGGCAAGGTGGTGCTGACCGGGTTCTGAGGAGCCGGCAGAATCGGCCGCATGACCGCCCACGCCGCCGACCAACCTGCCGACCAACCTGCCGTCATCGAAGTCGAAACCGAACGCCTGCTGATGCGCCAATGGCGCGAGAGCGATCTCGCGCCCTTCTTCGAGCTGGCCCGCGACCCGCAGGTGATGGAGTTTTTGCTGCCGCTGCCCACGCGCGCCGACAGCGACGCTGCGGTGGCGCGCACGCGCTCGCGCATCGCGGAGAACGGCTGGGGCTTCTGGGCGGTGGAGCACAAGGGCACGGGCGAGTTCATGGGCTTCACCGGGCTCAACTCGCCGATCGCCGAGTTGCCCTTCTCGCCCTGCGTGGAGATCGGCTGGCGCTTCGCGCGCAAGTGGTGGGGCCAGGGCTACGCGAGCGAGGCGGCGCGTGCCGCGCTGCAGGTGGGCTTCGAGCGGCTGGGGCTGCAGGAGATCGTCGCCTTCACCGCATGGAACAACACCCGCTCGGCCGCGGTGATGCAGCGCATCGGCATGAAGGAGGACGTGGGCGGCGCCTTCGACCACCCGCTGGTGCCCGAGGGACACGCGCTGCGGCGGCACCGGCTCTACCGCATCGCCCGGCCGCAGCGCTGACCGAGGAAGCAAAGGAAGAAGGCTACTTCGCCTTCGACACCCGCCATACCGCGTTGCCGACGTCGTCCGCCACGATCAGCGCGCCGCCCTTGTCGAGCGCCACGCCCACCGGGCGCCCGTGGGCCTTCTCGTCGGCGCTGAGGAAGCCCGTCAGCACGTCGATGGGCGGCCCGCTGGGCTTGCCGCCGATGAAGGGCACGAACACCACCTTGTAGCCCGACTTGGGCTTGCGGTTCCACGAGCCGTGCTCGCCGATGAAGACGCCGCTGGCGAACTGATCGGGCATGCCGCCCGAGCGCGAGAAGGCCAGGCCCAGCGGCGCGACGTGCGAGCCCAGCGCGTAGTCGGGCGCGATGGCCTTGGCGACCATCTCCGGGTTCTGCGGCTGCACGCGCGCATCGACCACGCCGCCGTAGTAGCTCCAGGGCCAGCCGTAGAAGGCGCCGTCCTTCACCGAGGTGAGGTAGTCGGGCACGAGGTCGCTGCCGATCTCGTCGCGCTCGTTCACCACGGTCCACAGCACCTTGGTGTCGGGCTCCCAGCCCATGCCGTTGGGGTTGCGCAGGCCGCTGGCGAACAGGCGCTTCTCGCCGCTCCTGGTGTCGATCTCCCAGATGGCGGCGCGGCCCGCCTCTGCCGGCAGGCCGTTCTCGCCGATGTTGCTGTTGGAGCCGACCGTCACGTAGAGCTTGCTGCCGTCGGCGTTGGCGATGACGTTCTTGGTCCAGTGGTGGTTGATGCCCGCGGGCAGCTGCGTCACCAGCGTCGGGCTGGCGGCGATGGAGGTCTGGCCCTCGGTGTAGGGCACCTTCACCAGCGCGTCGGCGTTGGCGATGAAAAGCTCGTTGCCGACCAGCACCATGCCGTAGGGCGAGCGCAGGTTGCTCATGAACACCTGCCTGACCTCGGCCAGGCCGTCGCCGTCGGCGTCGCGCAGCAGGGTGATGCGGTTGGCGCTGGGCACGCCCGCGCCCGCGCGGCCCATGACCTTGCCCATGACCCAGTTGCGGATCTTGGCGATGGGGCCGCTGCCGCCGTCGTTGCTGTCGGCGGGCTTGGGCGGCTTGTTGCTCTCGGCCACGAGGATGTCGCCGTTGGGCAGCGTGTAGACCCAGCGCGGGTGGTCGAGGCCGCGCGCCAGCGCCGTCACCTTCAGGCCTTCGGCGGGAACGGGCGTCGCGGTGTCGGTCCAGCCGACTGCGGGGGCGACATTGACGGTGGGAATCAGGGTCTTGTTCGGCTCGACCAGCTGCGGGCGGGGACCGGTCGTCAGCTCGGGCGAGAGCTTGGCGGCCTCGCCGCAGCCGGCCACGAGCAACGCGGCCGCCAGGGCCAGGGCGCCGGCCTGCGGCCATGAAGACGGCATGCGGGTGGGTGCTTGCTGCTGTTTTTCCATGCGTGATCCTTCGCGCGACGGCATGCCGCACATCGCCATCTTCCCCAGCCCGGCGGGCCCGGGAGTGTCGGCCGTGGGCGCTTTCTGGCGTGGGCGCACCTCATTCGCGCATCGCCGCTACCATCGCCGGATGACCGACGACCTGTTCCGCGCCGACGCCTACCTGCGCAGCTGCGACGCCCGCATCGTGCGAATCGACGACGCCGGCATCGTGCTGGACCGCACGGTGTTCTATCCGCTGGGCGGCGGGCAGGCCGGAGACAGCGGCGTGCTGGCCCTGGCCGGCGGGCGCGAGATCGCCATCGCCGACACCCGCAAGGCCAAGGACGCCGAGGGCCAGCCGACCGACGAATTCATCCACGTGCCGGCCCCCGGGCAGGACGAGCTGTTGGCCGCGCTGAAGCCCGGCGACGCTGTCACCGCCCGCATCGACTGGGAGCGCCGCCACCGGCTGATGCGCTTCCACACCGCCACCCACCTGCTTTGCCACCTTGTGCCGGTCCCGGTGAACGGCTGCTCCATCACCCCCGAGTACGCGCGGCTCGACTTCCACATGACCGACCCACTCGACAAGGATTCGCTGACGGCCGGCCTGGCCCGGCTGGTCGAGGCGGCCCATCCGCTGACGGTGGGCGCCATCACCGACGAGGAGCTCGACGCCAACCCGGCGCTGGTCAAGAGCATGAGCGTGCAGCCGCCGCGCGGCACGGGCACGGTGCGCACCATCCGCATCGGCGGGGCGGGCGAAGGCCAGGCGGCGATCGACTTCCAGCCCTGCGGCGGCACGCATGTTGCAAACACCGCCGAGATCGGGGCGGTGGTGGTCACCAAGATAGAGAAGAAGAGCGCCAGCAGCCGCCGCGTGGTGCTGGGCTGGGGCCCGCAAACCGCCACGGCGGCCTGAACGAAGCTCCGGAACTTCGCCCCCACCGATTGCTCCGACTGACGGCATGATCTTCCCGCGCATCCAATTCGCTACGCTTCTGATAGCAACGGCCGCAGCCAGCATGCCGGCTATGGCGCAATCGACATCCGAGCTGGCGTCCAAGCCGGGCGCGGTGGTCACCACCCCCCATGTGCGCGCCGAACTCATCGCCCACGCTCCCGACGGCGTGACGCCCGGCGCCCCAGTGTGGGTTGGCCTGCAGATCGCGCACCAGCCCGAGTGGCACACCTACTGGAAGAACGCCGGCGATTCCGGCCTGCCCACCGAGATGACCTGGACGCTGCCGGCGGGCGTCTCGACCGGCGAGATCGCATGGCCGGCACCGAAGAAGATCCCGGTCGGCAGCCTCGCCAACTACGGCTACGAGAACACGGTGCTGCTGCCGGTGCCGCTGGAGGTGTCCACGCTCTACAAGCCGCCGGTGGCGCTGGGCGGCACGCCGGCGATGGACATCCAGCTCAAGGCTTCCTGGCTGGTCTGCCGCAAGGAATGCATTCCCGAGGAAGGCACCTTCACGCTGGCCCTGCCGCTGCAGGGCTCGACCGCCCTGCACAAGGCCGAGTTCGACGCTGCCCTCGGTGCCGCCCCCCGGCCGCTGGCGAAGCCCGGCACCGTCGAGGTCGACGGCCACAGCCTGAAGGTGAAGCTCGAAGGCCTGCCCGCCGCCGCGCAGGGCAAGACGCTGGAGTTCTTCCCCGAGACACCCGAGGTGATCCGCACCGCCGCCGTCTCCGGCAAGGACTGGACCCAATCCTGGCAGGGCGACACCTGGACCGCCACCGTGCCCCTGGCCGACCAGCGCAGCGCGAGCCCCACCGTCATGCCGGTGGTGGTGACGCTGCCCGAGGCCGACCGCCAGGCCGGCCAGCCGATGGCATGGCGCGCCGAGGCGCCTGTCTCGGGCGCCTGGCCCACGGCCGCCGCGCCGCGCGCCGCGGAGGTGTCGCCGGCGCTGCAGGCGGCGCTCGCGGCCAATGCCGCGAATGCCGGTGCGGCAAAGGCCGCCGAGCTGCCCGCCCCGTCTTCCACCACCTTCCTGGCCGCGCTGCTGGGCGCCCTGCTCGGCGGCCTGCTGCTGAACCTGATGCCCTGCGTGTTCCCGATCCTCGCGATCAAGGTGCTGGGCTTCGCGCGCCAGGCGGGCAACGCCAGCGCGCACCGCAAGGCCGGGCTGGCCTACACGGGCGGCGTGATGCTGTCCTTCCTCGCGCTGGGCGGCGGCATGCTGGCGCTGCGCGCGGCGGGCGCCGGCCTGGGCTGGGGCTTCCAGCTGCAGTCGCCGGGCGTGGTGGCGGCGCTGGCGGCGCTGTTCACGCTGATCGGGCTCAACCTCGCAGGCGTGTTCGAGTTCGGCCGCGCCGCGCCTTCGTCGGTCTGCAGCGCGCAGGCCAGGCATCCGCTGGCCAACGACTTCCTTTCGGGCGTGCTCGCCGTGGTCATCGCATCGCCTTGCTCCGCGCCGTTCATGGGCGCCTCGCTGGGCTTCGCCATCGGCCTGCCGGCCGCGCAGGCGCTGCTGCTGTTCGTGGCGCTGGGCTTCGGGCTGGCGCTGCCGTATCTCGTGGCCGGCTTCGTGCCCGCGGTGGCCTACCTGCTGCCCAAGCCTGGCCCGTGGATGGGCACGCTGCGCCGCCTGCTGGCCTTCCCGATGTTCGCCACCGTGGCGTGGCTGGTGTGGGTGCTGGGCCAGCAAAGCGGCATCGACGGCGCCGGCACGCTGCTGGCGCTGCTGGTGTGCCTGGCCGCCATCGTCTGGGCGCTCACGCTGCGCGGGCGCGCCCGGGTCGTGATCGCGGGCGTGCTGATCGCCTTCACCGCCGTGCTCACCGCCGCCATCGGCCGCAACGTGCTGCAGGTGGTGGAGCCGGCCAAGCTGGCATCGGCCGGCACGAAGGACGGGACCGGCCAGCGCTGGCAGCCCTGGTCCGCCGAGCGCGTGGCGCAGTTGTCCGACGCGGGCCGGCCGGTGTTCATCGACTTCACCGCCGCCTGGTGCGTGACCTGCCAGTACAACAAGAAGAGCACCCTGTCCGACGATCAGGTGCTGGCCGACTTCGACGCCAAGAAGGTCGCCATGCTGCGCGCCGACTGGACGCGGCGCGACCCGGCCATCACCGCCGCGCTCACCGCGCTGGGCCGCAGCGGCGTGCCGGTGTATGTGCTGCAGGCGCCGGGCAAGCCGCCGGTCGTGCTGACGGAGATACTGGGCAAGGACGAGGTCCGCGCCGCGATCGCCGCCCTTTGACGCCGCTCTTTGACCACCGGCGTGACATGGGTTGTCACATGCACTTGAAGAAACCGTTCTAAGCTGCAGTTGTTGTTTGGAATTTTGTTTTGGAGTTCAAGCTGGCCATGTCTCTCTCGCCAACCGTCGACTCGCGTTCCTTCCGTGCCGCGCGCAATGCCCGCGCCGCCCTGAGCCGGGCCTCCCGCCGTGCCGTCGTCGCCGCGGCCGTGGCGCTCGGCGCCACCTTCCTGATGGGCAACAACGCCGCCGCCGCGCCCACCGTGGGCCAGCAGGCGCCCGATTTCGTCGCGGTGGACACCACCGGCGCCAAGCACAAGCTGTCCGACTTCGCGGGCAAGTTCGTGGTGCTCGAATGGACCAACCCCGGCTGCCCCTTCGTGCGCAAGCACTACGGCAGCGGCAACATGCCCGCCACGCAGAAGGCCGCCACCGACAAGGGCGTGGTGTGGCTGGCCATCAATTCCACCGAGCGCGCCGCCACCGACTACCTCAAGCCCGAGGCGCTCGATGCCTGGATGAAGTCGCAGAAGGCCGCGCCCACCGCCGTGCTGATGGACGAGGACGGCGTCATCGGCCAGGTCTACGGCGCGCGCACCACGCCGCACATCTTCATCATCGATCCCAAGGGCACGCTGGTGTACGCAGGCGGCATCGACAGCATCGCCTCGGCGCGGGTGGACGACATCAAGACCGCGACCAACTACGTCAACCAGGCATTGGGCGAAGCCTTCGGCGGCAAGCCGATCTCGGCGGCCGCGACGCGGCCCTACGGCTGCTCGATCAAGTACAAGGCCTGAGCGCCTGCCCGCCCGCCGACTGCGGCGGCGAGTGACAGCTACCTGACCGCCGCAGTCAGGTTGCGGTCGGGGAGCCGGTACTACCCTTGGGCGAGCACATCGCCAGTACTGCCCAAGGGGACAACAAGATGAATCCTGCGCCCAGCGCCGCGCAAACGGGCACAGCCGCCCACGCCTCCACCGCTTCCTCCTCCAAGTTCGCCACCGTCCTGCGCGTGACCGGCGGCAACTTCATGGAGATGTTCGACTTCTTCCTGTTCGGCTTCTACGCCACGCAGATCTCGAAGGCCTTCTTCCCGTCGGGCAACGAGTACGCCTCGCTGATGCTGACCTTCATGACCTTCGGCGCCGGCTTCCTGATGCGGCCGCTGGGCGCGATCTTCCTGGGCGCGTACGTCGACCGCGTCGGCCGCCGCCAGGGCCTGATCGTCACGCTCGCGCTGATGGCGCTGGGCACGCTGCTGATCGCCTGCGTGCCGGCCTACGCGACCATCGGCATCGCGGCTCCGGTGCTGGTGCTGATCGGGCGGCTGCTGCAGGGCTTCTCGGCCGGCGTGGAGCTCGGCGGCGTGTCGGTGTACCTGTCGGAGATGGCGACGCCGGGCCGCAAGGGCTTCTACGTGAGCTGGCAGTCGGCCAGCCAGCAGGTGGCCATCGTCGTGGCCGCGGCCATCGGCTACTGGCTCAACGTGACCTTCACGCCGCAGGAGATCGGCGACTTCTACTGGCGCATTCCCTTCTTCGTGGGCTGCCTGATCGTGCCGGTGCTCTTCATCATCCGCCGCTCGCTGCAGGAGACCGAGGAGTTCATGGCGCGCAAGCATCGTCCCGACGCGCGCGAGATCTTCCGCTCGATGGTCGCCAACTGGGGCCTGGTCATTGCCGGGATGATGCTGGTGTCGATGACCACCGTGTCGTTCTACCTGATCACCGTCTACACGCCCACCTTCGGCAAGGCCGTGCTGCACCTGAGCACCACCGACGCGCTGATCGTCACGCTGTGCGTGGCCATCTCCAACTTCATCTGGCTGCCGATCATGGGCGCGCTGTCCGACCGCGTGGGCCGCAAGCCGCTGCTGGTCGTGTTCACGGTGCTGACCATCCTCACGGCCTACCCGGCGCTCAAGTGGCTGGTCGGCGAGCCCAGCTTCGCGCGCATGCTCGCGGTCGAGCTGTGGCTGTCGTTCCTGTACGCGAGCTACAACGGCGCGATGGTGGTCGCGCTCACCGAGGTGATGCCCGTGAGCGTGCGCACCGCCGGCTTCTCGCTGGCCTACAGCCTGGCCACCGCGCTCTTCGGCGGCTTCACGCCGGCCATCGCCACCGGGCTGATCGAGATGACCGGCGACAAGGGCGCGCCGGGCCTGTGGATGACGGCCGCCGCCATCTGCGGGCTGATCGCGACGCTGGTGCTGTACAGGCGCAACGTGAACCCGGCCGACGCGCGGCGCGTGCCGGTGGTCTGACCGGCGCGGCGCGAACGAACTGCCGGTGGTTGCTTCCGCTCATCAACCACCGAAGCGGCTCTTCGCATGGGCCCAGGCCTGAGCGCCCTGTACACGCGCCTCCGAGTCAGTCAGCCTGAAAAGGAATAGGTCGAACGCCCGTCTCGCTCGACCATCGAAGTGATCGGCGAGAAGTCCTGCGACCTGATGGTTGGCCTCGTTGAGTTGCCGGGCCCCTTCGAGATTCCCATCGAGACATAGCACCCGCTGCCCGATCGTCAGGCCGTGAGCAAGCAGCGCCATGAACCGGGGCCAGTCGTTATCTGAAAGCGTGGCAAGCCAGCGCTCTTCAGTGCTCTTTGCAGAAGTCATGTGGTCAGGTGCGTTGGCTGCATCGATCTCTGAACCATCTACCAGCTGCCGGAGGCCCCGCCTCCGCTGCTGGAGCCGCCACCGCCGGACGAGGAGCTGTCCGACGACGAACTGCTGCTGCTCGAAGAACTGCTCGACGAGCCGCTGCTCCAGCCGCTGTCCGAGCTGTCGCCGTCCCCCGAACCCGAGCCGAAGGTCGGGAAGACGAACATGAACAGCAGCGCGAGAACGCTCGCAACGGCAACCGGGATCCACGTCTCGTCGAAGAACGGTCCGGGCTCGCTGATCACCACCGCCGCGACGACCACGCCCAGCACGACGATCCAGCGGACCGCGAACCCGAGCACGCTGCCGTCCCGCCAGGTGTTGCGGATGCCGAAGACGATGACCGTGACCAGCAGGCCCGCGCCGCCGATGGCCAGCGCCCACAGAAAGCCCGGCCAGAACGCATCGGCGCCGACGATGAAGGCGATGCAGACCAGCGCGGCGATCACCGCGGCGATGCCGCCGAGCACGTAAGCCACTTCCTTCACGCGCCCGCACAGGTAGCCGAGGCCATAGAGGAAGAGCGCGGGAATGGCGAGGACCCACGCCATGAAGGGATTCAGCAGCATGGCCGCCCCGCCCAGCGGACCCGCGCCGACAAGGCCGAGCACGAGCCGCCAGTCGCGCGGCTTGCGGGGGGCTTCGGGCTCGATCTCCTGCAGCGCCTCGGCCCAGGGCTCGGGGCGATGCAGGCGCCGCCCTCGCTTGCCCGAACGCTTGCCGCGCGAAGCGGGTCGCGAGGCGCGGCGGCGCGCGGCGACGAGCGGCCCCGCGCCAAGCCCATGCCACGCACCCACGCCGATGCTCCACAGCATGACGCCCAGGAAGGCCTTCCCCTCCGGCGTGAGGCCTCCGCCGGATGAGGTCGGCTCGCGCACGGCCTCTTCATCCACCGGCAGCGGCGCGGACGCCGTGTCCGACGCGAGCGTGTCGGGCCAGGACTGCGCCGTCGCCGGCGCCCCGATCAGCTGCGACAGCGCCCGCACCGCGGCCTGCACGCCGCCCGCGTAATCGCCGTTGCGAAAGCGCGGCGCCATCTCCCGGTCGATGATCGCGGCCGCCTGGATGTCGGTGATCGTGCCTTCGAGCCCCTTGCCGACCTCGATGCGCATCCTGCGGTCCTTCAGCGCGACGAGCACCAGCACGCCGTCGTCCTCGTCCTTGCGGCCGAGCTTCCAGTTGGCGAACACGCGCGTGGCGAATTGTTCGATCGTCTCCCGGCCCGTCGTCGGCACGATCAGCACGGCGAGCTGCGCCTGCGTGCTGCTCTCGAGTTCGGAAATCTCCTGGCGCAGCGCGGCGGTCTCGCTCGCGCCCAGCGTGTTCGTGAGGTCGACCACGCGCGTCTTCATCTGCGGCACGGGCACCAGGGTCGTCTTCGTCTGCGCGAACGCCGGGCATGAGCCCAGCGCGATGCACAGCAAGATCAGGACGGAGAAGAGCCACGCCCAGGCCCCCGATTGCCTCCTGCCGGCGTCCAACGCGGCGGAAGCGGATTCTGTAGAAAGCATGAGGCAGGATAGCGCCTGCCCCACCCCTCCTTGCCGCCCCCGCGCGGCTTCAGCCCGACTTCAGCCCGACCGTGCGACAGCCACCGTCTTCGGCTCCAGGAAGGCTTCCATGCCGAAGAGCCCGAACTCCCTGCCGATGCCCGACTGCTTCACGCCGCCGAAAGGCGCGCTGAGTTCGGGCGTGACGCGGTTGACCAGCACCGTGCCGGCGCGCAGCCGCGAGGCCACATCCAGCGCGCGCTGCTGCTGCGAGGAGAAGACGTAGGCCTGCAGGCCGTAGGGCGAGTCGTTGGCGATTTCCACCGCTTCGTCCTCGCCGTCGTAGCCGATCACCGAGAGCACCGGCCCGAAGATTTCCTCGCGCGCGATGTCCATGTCGTTGCGCACGCCCGCGAACACGGTGGGCCGCACGAACCAGCCCTTGTCGAAGCCATCCGGCCGCCCCTCGCCGCCGGCCACGAGCGTCGCACCCTGCTCGAGCCCGCGGCGGATGTAGCGCTGTACCCGCTCGAACTGCGCCTTGCTCGCCATCGGCCCGACCGCGGTGGCGGGGTCGCGCGGATCGCCCACGCGCATGGCCGCTGCCGCCGCGCGCAGGATCTCGATGGCCTGCGCCATCTGCGCGTTCGGAATCAGCAGCCGCGTGCCCGCCACGCAGGCCTGGCCGTTGTTCATGAAGGCCGCGCCCAGCGCCATGGGCAGCGCCGCCGGCAGGTCGGCGTCGTCCAGCACCACGGTGGCCGACTTGCCCGAGAGCGCGAGACTCACGCGCTTGAGCGTGTCCAGGCCCGCGCGTGCGATGAGCTTGCCGGTGGCCGTCGAGCCGGTGAACGAGATCTTGGCGATCGCCGGATGGGTGGCGATCTCGTCGCCCACGTCGCCGCCGCGCCCCAGCAGCACGTTGACCGCGCCCGCGGGCAGTCCGGCTTCGTGCAGCGCCTCGGTCACGACCCGCGCCTGCAGCGGGCTGAACTCGCTGGGCTTGACGACCGATGCGCAGCCCGCGGCGACGGCCGATGCCAGCTTGCTGCAGATGCTCCCTGCGGTGCTGTTCCATGGCGCGATGAGCCCGGCGACGCCGACCGGCTCCATGCGCACGACGGCATCGCCCATGCGGCGCTCGAACTCGTAGCCCTCCAGCATCCGCGCCGTGTCGGCGAAGCATTGCGAAGCGTAGTTGCTGACCCAGCGCGAACGGGCCAGCGGGCCGCCGTATTCCTCGATGGTGGCTTCGCAGATCTGCTCGGTGCGCGCCAGCACGGCGGCTTCGAGGCGCCTGAGCATGGCGATGCGCTGCGCCTTGCTGCTGCCGGCCATTGCCGGCTGCGCCCGGGCAGCGGCTTCGATCGCGCGCTTCGCGTCGTCGCGGTTCGCCAGCGTCACGGTGCCGATCGCCTGCCCGGTGGCCGGGCCGACGATCTCCAGCCGCTCGCTGCCCTGCACGGGCACGAAGGCGCCGGCTATGTAGGCGTGGTGGATGTTCCACATGGTCGTCGCTCCTGCGGTGCCCGGCCCTGGGGTCAGCCGCGCGCGGCGTCGATCACCGCCTTCGCGAAGGCCTCGGGCGCTTCCTGCGGCAGGTTGTGGCCGATGCCGCCGCTGACCAGCCGGTGCTCGTAGCGTCCCGAGAACTTCTTCGCGTAGGCGCTGGGCTCCGGATGCGGCGCGCCGTTGGCATCGCCTTCGAGCGTGATGGTGGGCACGCCGATCACGGGCGCCTTGGCGAGCCGGTCCTCCAGCGCCTGGTACTTCGCCTCGCCTTCGACGAGGCCGAGCCGCCAGCGGTAGTTGTGGACCGTGATGGCCACGTGGTCGGGGTTGTCGAGCGCCACGGCGCTGCGGTCGAAGGTGGCGGCGTCGAAGTTCCACTTGGGCGACGCTGTCTGCCAGATCAGCTTGGCGAAGTCGTGGCGGTTCTTCTCGTAGCCGGCGCGGCCGCGCTCGGTCGCGAAGTAGTACTGGTACCACCACTGCAGCTCGGCCTGCGGCGGCAGCGGCACCTTGCCGGCCTCCTGGCTGCCGATGAGGTAGCCGCTCACCGACACCAGCGCCTTCACGCGCTGCGGCCACAGCGCGGCCATGATGCAGGCGGTGCGCGCGCCCCAGTCGCAGCCGGCGACGGTGGCGACCTGGATCTTGAGCGCATCCATCAGCGCGATGATGTCCACGGCAACCACCGACTGCTGCCCGTTGCGCGGCGTGTCCGCCGACAGGAAGCGCGTGGTGCCGTAGCCGCGCAGGTACGGCACGATGACCCGAAAGCCGGCCGCCGCGAGCGCCGGCGCCACGTCGACGAACATGTGGATGTCGTAGGGCCAGCCGTGCAGCAGGATCACCGGCGCACCGTCGGCCGGGCCCGCCTCGTAGTAGCCGATGTTGAGCGTGCCGGCATCGATGCTCTTGAGCGGCTCGAGGCGCCGCGGCGCCCCGGCGGCCTGGGCGAAGGCCGGCGTGAGCGCCGCCAGCTGGGCGGCTGCGGCGCCGAGGGCCGCGGCGGCGAGGAAGGATCTGCGGGGCAGTTGGAGCGACGATGTCATGGGGCTTTCCTGGATGGCTGGAGGTTGTGGTGGAAGGTCGATGGATCCGACTTTCGCGCCTCGAACCGCCGTTCACCCGGTCCTGCGTATCGCTCTGTATCCGCCCCCGTTTTTTCAACAAAACTTTTCGATGCCCGCCCCCATGCATGCCTCGGCCCAGGAACTTTCGGGTGCTGCCGGCGCTTCGATTCACACCAGCCGCAGCCCTCCGTCGCACTCGATGACGGTGCCCGTGGTGTAGCCGTTCTCGATCAGGAACTGGATCGCATGCGCCACGTCCTGCGGCCGGCCCACGCGGCCGACGGGCAGCGTCTCGACCTGCTGGCGGAACAGGTCGTCCTTCATCGCGGCGGGCACGCGGTTCCACCAGGGCGTGTCGACCAGGCCGGGCGACACCGCGTTCACGCGGCTCGGCTTCAGCTCGCGCGCCAGGCTGCCCACCATCGCCTCGATCGCGCCGTTGATCGCCGCCAGCCCCGCGGTGCCGGGCAGCGAGTTGCGCGCGGAAATCGCCGTCACGAAGGTCAGGCTGCCGCCCTTGCGCAGCACGCGCGCGCCGGACTGCGCGGCCTCGAGCTGCGGCCAGAATTTGGCCTCGAAGCCGCGGCGCAGCGACTGCAGGTCGAGCTGCGCGAACTCGCCCGCGCCCTCGCCGCCGCTCAGCGTCAGCACCAGGTGGTCGACGGGCCCGACCCTGTCGAAGAAGGCATCGAGCGCGCCGCGGTCGCAGGCGTCGAAAGCCGCGCCGCTGACGTTCGCACCAAGGCCACCGATCGCCTCCTGCAGCTTGCCGTTGTCGCGCCCCGTGGCGATCACGCGCGCGCCGGTCGCCGCCATGCGCCGCACGGTCTCGAGCCCCACGCCCGACGAGCCGCCGACCACCACCACCGTCTGTTGCTGTTGTTCCTTCTGGGTCATGCCGATTCCTTTGAATGCTGGAAGAGGCCTCAGGTTAGGGAGCACCGCACTATCATTCAAATCGTTTGGAACCATGGAATACATCAACGAAAGTGATTTCAGGCGGCTCGACCTGAACCTGCTGCTGGTGTTCCACGCGCTGCTGCACGAACGCAGCGTCACGCGCGCGGCGCAGCGCCTGTTCATCGGCCAGCCTGCATTGAGCGGCGCGCTCAAGCGCCTGCGCGCCGCGCTGGGCGACGAGCTGTTCGTGCGCACCTCTCACGGCATGACGCCGACGCCGCGCGCGCTGGAGCTCGCGCGCGTCATCGAGCCGCTGCTGCTGTCGCTGCAGCAGGCCCTGCATGCGCGGCCGGCGTTCGACCCGGCGAAGGCCGAGCGCGTGTTCCGCATCGGCCTGAGCGACGCGCTCGAAGTGGCGCTGATGCCGCGGCTGATGCAGCGGCTTTCCGAAGAGGCGCCCGGCGTGCGGCTGATCGCGCGCGAGGCCGACCGCACGAACGCGCCCGCCATGCTCGACGCGGCCGAGATCGAACTGGCGGCAGGCGTCTTCATCGACCGCGCCTCGTGGCACCGGCAGCGCGCGCTGTTCGGCTGGAACTTCGTCTGTGTCTACAACCCGGCGCTGGTGAAGCTGCGCGGCACGAAGATCACGCTCGCCGAGTACCTGCGCCACCCGCACCTGCTGACCTCGTTCAGCGCCGACCTCAGCGGGCTCGTCGACGAACTGCTGCGCGAGAAGGGGCACACGCGCCAGGTCGTCTTCTCCAGCCGCAACTTCGCCACCAGCCCCTTCATCGTGCGGCAGATGCCCGCGATCACCACGGTGCCCACCTTCGCCGCCGCCACCTGGCGCGACGCGCTGGGGCTGGCGGTGAGCCCCTTGCCTTTCGAGACGCCGGCCTACGAGGTGTCGCTGCTGTGGACGGCCGCGCACGATGCCGACCCGGCCCTGCAGTGGCTCATCGGCCTCGTGGCGGCCGCGTTCGGCGGCAAGCCGGTTGCCTGAGGGGGCCAGGACACACCCCTGCGACAATCGGGAAATGCCTTTCGCCCCATTGCAAAACGACACTTTCCTGCGGGCCTGCTGGCGCCAGGCCACCGACCACACGCCCGTCTGGCTGATGCGCCAGGCCGGCCGCTACCTGCCGGAATACGTGGCCACCCGCGCGAAGGCGGGCAGCTTCATGGGGCTGGCCACCAACACCGACTACGCCACCGAGGTCACGCTGCAGCCGCTGGAGCGCTATCCGCTGGACGCGGCGATCCTGTTCTCCGACATCCTGACGGTGCCCGACGCCATGGGCCTGGGCCTGTCGTTCGAGGCCGGCGAGGGCCCGCGCTTCGCGCGCCCGCTGCGCGACGAGGCGGCGGTGGCCGCGCTCGAAGTGCCCGACATGGAGAAGCTGCGCTATGTGTTCGACGCCGTGGCCTCGATCCGCAAGGCGCTGAACGGCCGCGTACCGCTGATCGGCTTCTCGGGCAGCCCGTGGACGCTGGCCTGCTACATGGTGGAAGGCGCGGGCTCCAGCGACTACCGCCTGGTGAAGAGCATGCTCTACGGCCGCCCCGACCTGATGCACCGCGTGCTGGCCGTGAACGCCGACTCGGTGGCCGCGTATCTCAACGCCCAGATCGACGCCGGCGCGCAGGCCGTGATGATTTTCGACAGCTGGGGCGGCGTGCTGGCCGATGGCGCGTTCCAGGAATTCAGCCTCGCCTACACCGCCCGCGTGCTGGCCGGCCTGAAGCGCAACGGCGCCGACGGCCAGCCGGTGCCGCGCATCGTGTTCACCAAGGGCGGCGGCCTGTGGCTGGACGCCATGCGCGAACTCGACTGCCAGGTACTGGGCGTGGACTGGACCGTGAACCTCGCCGCCGCGCGCCGCCGGATTGCCGAAGGCACGGACGGCAAGGCCAAGGCGCTGCAGGGCAACATCGACCCCAACGTGCTGTTCGCGCCGCCCGAGCGGATCGAGGCCGAGGTGGCGAAGGTGCTCGACGCCTTCGGCAAGCCCCACACCGACCGCGCCACCCCGGGCCCGACGCACATCTTCAACCTGGGCCACGGCATCAGCCAGTTCACGCCGCCCGAGCACGTGGCGGCGCTGGTGGCGGCGGTGCACGCCAGGTCGCGCGCGATGCGCGGCTGATACACCTGTTATCAGCAAGAACGGGTTCGCGCGGCCGCGGTGCGCCCCCGGGAGTTGGTACGCCGCCGTTTGTCAAGCGCAAAAACGGCATATGGTTCCCACTTATGCACAAAACGCGTGCTGCACTGCGCAAGATTCCGAAGGGAGCCGCTTTCTTTGCTCCCAAAGAGATAGCAACGCTAAGTTGTTGATTTATATAGGATTTGAACTTTGCTTTTTTTCCGGGCAATCCAGCCAGAGCCTTGATTTTCAAGGCTTGGCAGCGAGTCCAGCATGCTTGTCAACAAAGTTATCCACAGGAACTCTGGATGGCCTCCAAAGCGCTGAAAAATCAACGACTTAAGCGCTCTTGCTCCAAGTCTCATTAACAAATCGCTCCAAGAAGGACCCGCCATCTCCTCCGCCCGCCTCCCCCTCGCCGAGGCTTCCGATCCGACGGACGGCGCCCCCGCGGCGCTGCCCTGGCGGCTCGACATCGCCGTGCAGACGCCCGCGCACGCCGCGCTCGGCGACCTGCTGAGCTACGCCGGCGCCGAGCCCCTGCCGCCCGGCACGCTGGTGCGGGTGCCGCTGGGCAAGCGCGAAGTGCTGGGCGTGGTCTGGAACGAGCCGGTCTCGCTGGAAGGCGCCGAGCAGGACATGGCGCTCAAGCCGGTGGGCGCGGCGCTCGATGCGCTCGCGCCGCTGGGCGAGGGCTGGCGCGACCTCGTGGCCTTTGCCGCGCGCTACTACCAGCGCTCGATCGGCGAGATCGCTCTGGCCGCGCTGCCGCCGCAGCTGCGCGATTTGTCGACCGCGCAGCTCGCGCGCCGGCTCAAGCGCAAGAGCGCGGCCGGGCCGGTAGCGCAGACGCCCGAGTCGTCGAACCCGGTGGCGCTGAGCGCGGAGCAGGCCGCCGTGCTGGCGCGCATCGAGGAAGCAACAGGCACCTTCCTGCTCGCCGGCAGCACCGGCAGCGGCAAGACCGAGGTCTACCTGCGCTGCGTGGCCGACCTGCTCGCACGCGAGCCCGAAGCGCAGGCGCTGGTGATGGTGCCCGAGATCAACCTCACGCCGCAGCTCGAAGCCCGCTTCAAGGCGCGCTTCGGCGACGAGGCGGTGGTCTCGCTGCACAGCGGCATGACCAACCCGCAGCGCCTGGCGAGCTGGCTGGCGGCGCACAGCGGCGCGGCGCGCATCGTGCTGGGCACGCGCATGGCGGTGTTCGCGTCGATCCCGGCGCTCAGGCTCATCGTGGTCGACGAGGAGCACGACCCCAGCTACAAGCAGCAGGAAGGCGCGCGCTACTCTGCGCGCGACCTCGCCGTGTGGCGCGGCCAGCGCGAGAAGGCCAAGGTGATCCTGGGCTCGGCCACGCCCTCGCTGGAGAGCTGGCACCAGAGCCGCCCGGCCGAAGGCGAAGACCCGGGCGGGCGCTACGTGCGGCTGGCCATGCCCTCGCGCATCGGCGCGGGAGAGCTGCCTGCGGTGCGGCTGGTCGACATGAACCTGCAGCCGCCGAAGACGGTGATCTCGGGCGCGCTGCTCGACGCCATCGGCCAGCGCATCGCGCGCGGCGAGCAAAGCATGATCTTCCTCAACCGGCGCGGCTATGCGCCGGTGCTGGCCTGCGGCGACTGCGGCTGGAAGAGCGAATGCCCGCACTGCAGCGCGTATCGCGTGTTCCACAAGATCGACCGCACGCTGCGCTGCCATCACTGCGGCTTCACCGAGCGCGTGCCGCGCGCCTGCCCGGCCTGCGGCAACCCCGACATCGCACCGGTCGGCCGCGGCACCGAGCGGCTCGAGGAGCACCTGGCGGAGCTGTTCTCGTCGGTGAAGCGGCCCGATGGCGGCGCAATCCGCATCGCGCGCATCGACGCCGACAGCACCAAGAAGCAGGGCGCGCTCGAGTCGCAGCTCGCGGCCGTGCACGCGGGCGAGGTCGACGTGCTGGTGGGCACGCAGATGATCGCCAAGGGCCACGACTTCCGCCGCATCACGCTGGTGGCGGCGGTGAACCCCGACGGCGCGCTGTTCTCCAGCGACTTCCGCGCGCCCGAGCGCCTCTTCAGCCTGCTGATGCAGTCGGCCGGCCGCGCGGGCCGCGACGCCGCCTACCTCGCGGCGCAGGGTGCGAAGGCCGAGATGTGGGTGCAGACGCACCATGCGCAGCACCCGCTCTTCATGGCGCTGCGCAAGCACGACTACGTCGCCTTCGCGCAGCAGCAGCTCGACGAGCGCCGCGCCGCAGCCATGCCGCCCTTCGCGTTCCAGGCGCTGCTGAGGGCCGACGCGCGCGAGCAGTCGGTGGCGCAGGGCTTCCTGAACACCGCGGCCGACCAGGCGGAGTCGCTGCCCGGCGCCGACATCGTCACGCGCTATCCGGCGGTGCCGCTGACGATCCAGCGCGTGGCAAACGTGGAGCGTGCGCAGATGCTGATCGAGAGCCCCTCGCGCGCCGCGCTGCAGAAGCTGCTTGCGGCATGGCAGCCGTTGCTGCACGAACTGCGGCGCGCACCGGAGGGCAAGGGCGTGATCCGCTGGCTGGTCGACGTCGACCCGCACAGCATCTGAGCCGAGGCCGCCCGCGGGCCAGAGACCGCGGTTTCAGTGGTAGCCGGTGGGCTCCTTGCCCATGTCGACGTAGCGAAGTTCGTTGTGCCGGCGCCGCGCGACGCTCACGGGCCATGCGAACACCACGAGGCTCAGCGCAGCGAGCGCGATCGCCGTGGCGGTGCCGAACCTGCCGGCATGCCAGAACCAGCCGACGGCCGAGAGCCAGGCCAGCCACAGAAGGATGCGAACCAGAATTGCCATCGCGCGCCCCATTCACATCTTTGACTTGGAAGCACTGTAGCAGCGCTTCTGCAAACCCAAGCATTCATCTGAAGTAGTAGCGGATAGCTATGTCTTACGACATGCCCCGGACTACCGCAAATTTGTGAAAAAAGAGTTGACGGCGCACCCCGGCGCTGCTCAAGCTGTAAAGACGCGAACCCGCCGCGGATCGCGCACTCCAAACTGCCTCGCTCACCGCTTGCAAAGGTAGGTCGCCGTGAAACCGCCGTCTCGCTCTGGTTGGTCCCTCTCGCTGGCATCGTGCCTGGTCGCCCTTTCCCTTTCCTTCGCGGTGCCGTCGGCCTCGACCGCCGCGGAGCTGGAGGTGCAGGGCGGCCGTCTCGTGGTCTCGGGCATGCTCGACGGGACCATGGTCAAGGAGTTCACCGAGCAGCTCGGCAGCGGAACGATCCACACCGTGATCTTCGAGGACTCGTTCGGCGGCACCGCCGAAGCAGCCGGCGCCTTCGCCGACGCCATCCGCGCGAGCGGCGTCCAGACCGAGGTGCGAGGCCAGTGCATGGCGGCCTGCGCCTACGCCTTCCTGGCCGGCAAGACCCATCGCTTCGGCTATGGCCTGCAGGTCAACGGCATCCTGCTGCCGGTGGCGCAGCGCCCCTCGGCCGCCGAGCTGGCGGTGCGCTGGCGCGGCGACGACGCCCACAAGACGCTGGCCGAGTTCACGCCCACCTCGGCCAAGCCGGTGGAAGCCAGCGTTCCGCCCGCCAAGGACAGCTCCCGCGACAACTGGCAGCCCGACCACGGCGTGCTCTTCACCGCGAGCCCCACGCTCTTCGGCCGCGTCTACAACACCTACTACTGCGACGGCACGCAGGGCCGCGACTTCTCGAAGTGCGAGCGCCTCGCCGATGCCGACCCGTACAAGCTCGGGGTGCTGACTCCCTAGTTCCTCAGCGCGCTCACCGCGAGCGGAAAGCTCAGGAAGGCGATCACCGTCGTCCACAGGATGATGCGGGCGATGCGGCCGTTGTCCGCGCCGAAGCGCTCGGCCAGCATCGACACGTTGCTCGCGCTCGGCAGCGCCGCGACCAGCACGATCGTCACCAGCGCCGCATGCGACAGCGGCAGCCCCAGCGCGATGGCGCCGAGCCCCAGGCCCCACACCAGCAGCGGGTGTGCAAGCAGCTTCACCGCGACCACCGGCAGCACGTCGCTCCACGGCGCCCTGGCCGCCGGCATGTGCCCGGTGGCGCCCATGGCCTCGGCCACGGCAGCGCTCGCGTCGTGCTCGCGCGCCAGCAGCGCCGAGCGGGCCAGCACCGCGCCGATGGTGAAGAGCGCCACCGGCGAGGCGGCGTCGGCCAGCATGGCCACCGTGCGCTCGACGGGCCCCGGCAGCGCCCAGCGCGCCGCCGACAGCAGCACGCCCAGCAGGATCGACCACGGCATCGGATTGACCACGATGCCGCGCAGCGCCTTGCGCGCCGCCAGCATGGCGCCGTGCCGCCCGGCGCCGCCGGCCCCGTCGAGCCGCGACAGCGCGATGCACAGCGAGGAAGTGACGACGAGGTCGAACGCGATCGTGATGATGATCGGCCCCGCCGCCTGCGCGCCGAGAATGGCCACCAGCAGCGGCACGCCCATGAAGCCGGTGTTCGGAAACGCCGCCACCAGCGCGCCGAAGGCCGCGTCGTTCCAGCCGATGCGCGCGTTGCGCGTGAGCGCCACCACGCCCGCCACCACCGCCAGCGCGCAGATGCCCCAAACCAGTGCGACGCTGCCGTCCAGCAGCTGCCCGATGGGCGTGCCCGCGCCGAAGCGCAGCAGCATGCACGGCAGCGCGAAGTACAGGACGAAGGTGTTGAGGCCCGGAATGGCGTCCAGCGGCAGGATGCGGGCCCGGGCCGCGCCGTAGCCGGCCGCGATCAACGCGAAGAAAGGGAAAGTAACAAGGAATACAGGCAGCACCACTCCATTGTCGTTGCCTACTGCCGGTGGGCCGGATCGGCGTCGGCGGCCTACAACCCCGGGAAGGCCGGCCCCGTATCATTGCCCGCTTTTGCGCCTGCCGCGCCCCGCGGCGTTTTTGGCTCTTCCGGTTCCTTCGGTTCTCTTTTTCTCCCATGTCCCACGGTCTCAATCCCGCCCAGCTCGAAGCGGTCAACTACATGAGCGGTCCCTGCCTGGTGCTCGCCGGCGCGGGCTCGGGCAAGACGCGCGTGATCACGCACAAGATCGGCCGGCTGATCCAGTCGGGCATCGAGCCGCAGCGCATCGCGGCCATCACCTTCACCAACAAGGCCGCCGCCGAGATGCGCGAGCGCGCGAAAGACCTCATCGGCAAGGACGCGCGCAAGGTGGTGGTGTGCACCTTCCACGCGCTAGGCGTGCGCATGATGCGCGAGGACGGCGCGGTGCTCGGCCTGAAGAAGGCATTCAGCATCCTCGACGCCGACGACGTGACGAAGATCCTGAAGGACGCCGGCGGCACCACCGACGCAGCCACCGCCCGCATCTGGCAGTGGACCATCAGCAAGTGGAAGAACATGGGCCTGAACGCCGCGCAGGCCGAGGCCCAGGCCGCCGACGACAACGAGCGCATCACCGCGAAGATCATGGCCCGCTACGAAGAGCGGCTGCTGGCCTACCAGAGCGTGGACTTCGACGACCTGATCGGCATGCCGCTGAAGCTGCTCTACGAATTCCCGGAAGTGCGCGCCAAGTGGCAGGCGATGATGGGCCACATCCTGGTGGACGAATACCAGGACACCAACGCCACGCAGTACGACGTGCTCAAGGCCCTGGCCGGCGAGCGCGGCCGCTTCACCGCCGTGGGCGACGACGACCAGTCCATCTACGGCTGGCGCGGCGCCACGCTGGACAACCTGCGCAAGCTGCCGGTCGACTACCCCACGCTCAAGGTCATCAAGCTGGAGCAGAACTACCGCTCCACCAGCGCCATCCTGCGCGCGGCCAACAACGTGATCGGCCCCAACCCCAAGCTCTTTCCGAAGACGCTCTTCTCCGAGCTCGGCGAGGGCGAGCCGGTGCGCATCGTCGATGCCGACAGCGAGGTGCACGAAGCCGAGCGCGCGGTGGCGCGCATCATCAGCATCCGCGCGGGCGAGGCCATCACGCAGGGCAAGCAGTACAAGGAGTACCGCGACTTCGCCATCCTCTACCGCGCCAACCACCAGGCGCGGGTGTTCGAGCAGGCGCTGCGCAAGGCGCAGATCCCGTACAAGGTCTCGGGCGGCCAGAGCTTCTTCGACCGCGCCGAGATCAAGGACCTGTGCGGCTGGTTCCGCCTGTGGGTCAACAACGACGACGACCCTGCGTTCCTGCGCGCCATCACCACGCCCAAGCGCGGCATCGGCCACACCACGCTCGCCAGCCTGGGCAGCTTCGCGAGCCAGTACAAGCTGAGCCTGTTCGAGGCGCTCTTCAGTCCCTCGCTGCCCAGCGTGATGCCCAAGCGCACGCTCGAGGGCATCCACGAGTTCGGCCGCTACATCAACGACCTCGAATACCGCGCGCGCCGCACCATGGGCGCGGAAGACTCGCGCACCTTCATGCTCGACTGGCTCAAGGAGATCGACTACGAGAAGCACCTGTACGACGGCGAGGACAGCGAAGCCGCCGCGGCCTCGCGCTGGACCAACGTGCTGGAGTTCGTCGACTGGATGTCGCAGCGCGCCGGCGGCACGCTCGACGACACCTCGGGCGCCGACAGCGGCGGCATCGAGAGCGAGCGCAAGAGCCTGCTCGAGGTGGCGCAGACCATCTCGCTGCTGTCCACCATCAGCGAGCGCGAGCAGGACCAGGACGTGGTCACGCTCTCCACGCTGCACGCCTCCAAGGGCCTCGAGTGGCCGCACGTCATGCTCATCGGCGTGAGCGAGGGCCTGCTGCCCTTCAAGCTCGACGACGACAACGGCCGCCAGCAGCAGGTCAGCGAGGACACGCTGCAGCGCCTGCAGGAAGAACGCCGCCTGATGTACGTGGGCATCACCCGCGCGCAGCGCAGCCTGGCCGTGAGCTGGACCAAGAAGCGCAAGCAGGGCCGCGAGATGGTGCCCTGCGTGCCCAGCCGCTTCATCGCGGAGATGGGCCTGGACAAGGCCACCACCAGGGAAGACCCGCGCGAGAAGCTCAAGGCGCTGCGCGCCGAGTTCGCGCGCAAGGCGCAGGACAGCGCCGCGAAGGCCGCCGCCGCGGCCTCGGCACCGTGAAGATGACGACGACGAAGACGATGAAGAAGACCGCCGCGACCACCATGCTGCTGACCGCCGCCCTGGCCGTTCTCTCCGGTTGCGCCTCGATGCACGGCGGCAGCGCCGACTGTCCCGCCGACGCGCGCGACCTCCCGCTGGAATCGCTCTACGGCAACTGGGAGGCGCGCTTCGACAACCTGCCCGCCGTGGCCGCCGTGCAGCTCGGCAAGCACCCCGACTACGACGGCGTGCGCGGCACCATCACGCGCAACGGGGCCAGCCCGGCGAAGGCCACGGTCGCGCAGCTCGCGGGCGACGTGGACGACGAAGGCGCGCTCTCCATCGACGAGTCGCAGGACGGCCGCGCCATCAGCGGCGTGTGGTCGGGCAAGCTGCAGGCCGGCTCGTGCGGGCGCGAATTCAGAGGCACCTGGCGCAATGCCGCCGACGAGAGCACGCACCCGTTCGTGCTCAGCAAGACGGCGCCACCGGCGTCACAGGAAGGAAAGAAGCAATGACGAAGACGACCACCATCTCGCCGCGATCTCGCTTCAGGTTCAACACGCTCGCGGCCGTGGCCGCATGCCTCGGCGGCGCGGCGGGCATGGCCCACGCGCAGGCCGTCGACAAGCCCGCGAGCCCGCTGGCCGATTCGCAGCTCACCTGGCAGCAGTGCGCCGCGCTGGGCGCCAACAACGAGGCGCGCCTGGCCTGCTTCGACCGCTGGGCGCAGCAGCAGACGCTGCCCGCGGCGGCGGTTCCGGCCGCGCCGCCGGTGCTCGCGAGCACGCAGCCGCCGGTGGACGGCACGGTGCCCGCCACGCGCGTGGTCTCGGTGGCCACCACCGAGGGCTGCCGCGACCGCCAGTACTCCGCGCTCTCGCGCTTCTGGGAGCTGGAGAACGCCACCGACTGCGGCACCTTCGGCTTCCGCGGCTACCGCCCGCTCAACGTGTCGGTATCGGCCGCCACAAAGAGACCGGAGACGCCCACCTCGCCCTCGGCCGACCACACCGCCGACCCGGTGGCCTACCAGGCCAACGAGATGCGCATCGGCCTGTCGGTGCGCACCAAGCTCGCGCAGGGCATGCTCACGCAGAACGATCCGGTCAAGAAAGACTCGCTGTGGTTCGCCTACAGCCAGCAGTCGACCTGGCAGCTGTTCAACGGCTCCATCTCGCGCCCCTTCCGCACCACCGACCACGAACCCGAGCTGATGTACGTCTACCCGGCCGACTTCAAGCTGCCGGGCGGCTGGCGCTGGCGCTATGCGGGCGTGGGCATCGTGCACCAGTCGAACGGCCAAAGCCTGCCGCTGTCGCGCAGCTGGAACCGCGTGTACCTGATGGGCGGCGCCGAACTCGACGACCGCTTCACCATCACCGGCCGCATCTGGAAGCGCATCTCCGAAAGCGCCGCGAAGGACGACAACCCCGACATCGCCGACTACATCGGCCGCGCCGAGCTCACCGGCCGCTGGAACCTCAACCGCGACAACCAGCTCGCCGTGACCGTGCGCAACAACCTGCGCGACAGCGGCCGCGGCTCGATCCGCCTCGAGTGGCTCAAGGCCATCGGCGATCCGACCAAGAGCAACCTGCGCTTCCACACGCAGCTGTTCTCGGGCTATGGCGACACGCTGGTGGACTACAACCGCAAGCGCACCGTGCTGAGCATCGGCCTCAGCCTGGTGGATTTCTAGGCTCGCCCCCAGGCTGCGCGCACTTCGTGTCGCTTCGCCAACCCCCTACCGGGGGCAACACCCGCGGCCCGGCAAAGCCGGTTCCGCGGTGCTCCACCGGAAGAACTCAAGGAAAAATCGCCGTATGAATCAAGACCTCTCTCCCGTCGACGACACGCAGCGCGAGATCATCGCGGCGCTGCATGTCGCGCCCGTCTTCGATGCCGCCCGCGAGCTGGAGCGGCGCGTCGACTTTCTCGCGGACTACCTGAAGCGGACCGGCCTGAAGACGCTGGTGCTGGGTATCAGCGGGGGCGTCGATTCGCTGACCGCCGGCTGCCTCGCGCAGCGCGCGGTCGAGAAGCTGCGCGCCACCGGCTACGACGCGAGCTTCATCGCAATGCGGCTGCCCTACGGCGTGCAGAAGGACGAGGCCGAGGCGCAGGCCTCGCTCGCGGTGATGAAGCCCGACCGCACCATCACCGTCGACATCCGCCCCGCGGCCGACGCCATGCTCGCGGCGCTGAAGGCCGGCGACCTGACGTTCCGCGACGCCGCGCACGAAGACTTCGTGCTGGGCAACATCAAGGCGCGCCAGCGCATGATCGCGCAGTTCGCGGTGGCCGGCGCGCACGACGGCATCGTCATCGGCACCGACCATGCGGCCGAGGCGCTGATGGGTTTCTTCACCAAGTTCGGCGACGGCGCGGCCGACATCACGCCGCTCACCGGCCTCAACAAGCGCCGCGTGCGCGCGGTGGCGCAGCTGCTGGGCGCGCCCGACGCGCTGGTCCACAAGGTGCCCACCGCCGACCTCGAATCGCTGGTGCCGGGCAAGCCCGACGAGGACGCCTTCGGCGTCACCTACGAGCAGATCGACGACTTCCTCGAAGGCAAGCCGGTGTCGGCCGAGGCGCGGCGGATCATTCTTTCCACGCACCGCAAGAGCGCGCACAAGCGCGCGCTGCCCGTCGAGCCTTTCTGACGACAGCGGCGGTGGCGCGCCCGGTCAGCGCGCGGCCACCCTCACCTTCCAGCGCCCGGCCCCGAGCTCGGCGGCATAGGGCGCGGGAATGCTGGCCTCGAAGCCGTTGTTCCGGATCACGGCGTCGTAGCTGCAGACGGCCCGCTCCCAGGCGTCGTACAGCGTCCAGCGGACCTGCGTGCCGTCGGGCGCCTCGTTCGCGACGTGCATCGAAGGCACGCCGATGTTGGCGCCCACGTGGGCGTAGCGCACATCCACGGTCATCGGCACATGGGACGGAAAGGGCTGGCTGCCGGGCAGGTCGAACCATTCGTCGTGCACGAGCAGGCTGCGCTCCGCGACCTTCCAGACGCGGTGCCGCAGGAAATGCTGGTCGGCGTAGCGCGAGGAGAAGGGCCGGCTGTTGAGGTACGCGCGCATGTCGCTCGCCACGTCCCTGAAGATGCCCGTGCAGGCGCCCCACATGCCCGCGAGCATCAGCTCCGTGTGCGTGTGGTAGTCGCGCATGACGTGGAACCAGCGGTTCGACGCGCACCATGCGCGCACCGCCGCCTGGTCGCGCGTGGACAGCAGCGAGTCGGCATCGCGGAACTGCACGCGGTCCACCTCGGGATCGTCGAGCGCGAGAAAGCGCCACATGGTGCCGGGCAGGACATGGCCGCTGACCGAGCGCACGTCGACCACGAAGGCGCCCGCCTGCCGCAGCCGCTCGCACACCGCCGCCGGCACCGTGTCGTCGACGTAGAAGCGGCACACCCAGCCCGGGAAGAACTCGCGCGCGGCCCGCACGTTGAGCAATGCCGTCTCGCAGTAGCGCGGGTCGCCGCCGAAGAGGCTGTACGCGATCACGTTGCGATGGCGGTTGCGTTCGTCGAAGCATCGCGGCGCGGGCGAATCCACCGTGGCCGCGGCCGGCTCCTGCGCCGCCTCCTGCAGCTTCAGCCGCAGCGAGGCGGTGCCGAACTCGCGCACCTCGTCGTGCCTGCCCAGCTGGCCGGCGGCTTCCGCCAGGCCGTCGCAGACGTTGGCGGTCTTGAGCTCGCCGACGATGCGGCGGTAGAGGTGATAGGCCTGCTGCGGCCGGTCCTGCCGCAACAGGCACAGCGCGACGTCGGCCAGCGGCTGCGGGCTGTGGGTGGCCTGCCAGGCCTGCATCGCGAAATTCCGCGCCTTCGCGTAGTCGCCCTGCGCGAAGGCCACGCGGAACTGCGTGCCGAGCGCGTTCAGGGCCTGCTGCGTGATCGATGGGGCACGGCTTGGAACCTGCGGCTTGTGCTTCTTCTTCGTCATGATCTTCATGGGATTGCGCATACATGCGTCAACGCTCGCGCAGGGCCTCTCGCGCCTTGTTCAGCGGCTTGAGCAGGTAGTCGAGCACCGACTTGCTGCCGGTATGGATGTCCACCGCGGCGATCATCCCGGGCACGATCGGAAAGCTCTTGCCGCTGCCGTTCATCAGGTGGTCCGCGTCGGTGCGGATGTAGACGCGGTAGTAGTACACGTCGCGCTTCACGTCGTCCTGGATGGTGTCGGGCGAAATCGTCGCCACCTTGCCCGGCAGGCCGCCGAAGACGGCGTAGTCGTATGCAGTGACCTTCACCGTCGCGTCCTGCCCCGGGTGGATGAAGGCGACGTCGCGCGGCGAGATGCGCGCCTCCACCAGCAGCTTCTCGTCGAGCGGCACGATCTCCATGAGCTTGCCCCCGGGGGGCAGCACGCCGCCCACGGTGGTCACGGCGATGTCCTTCACGATGCCGCGCACCGGCGAGGCGAAGGTCAGCCGCGTGAGCGAGTCGGAACGCCCGCGCGTCACCGAGCGCTGCGCCTCGATCTCGGCGTTCGCCCTGGCGAGCTCTTCGCGGGCCTTCACGTAGTACTGGCTGCGGATGTCGGCCGCCTTCGTCTCGGCCTCGTTGATCTGGCGCTTCAGGCGCAGCACCTCCACGTCGCTCGCGGCACCGCGCGACACCAGCGGCTCGGTCAGCGCGAGTTCGCGGCGCATCAGCGCCAAGGCCTGCGTCACGCCGGCGAGGCTGCCGGCGAGCTGCTCGCGGCGCGAGCGGTAGAGCGCGGTCTCGGTGCGCACGAGCTCGGTGTCGGACTGCACCTCGGGCGGAAACTCCAGCGGCGTGCCGCCCGCCTCGGCCGCCAGCCGCGCCGACATGGCGAGCGCCGCGCGAACGCGCGAGGCGCTTTCCTGCACGGTCGATTCGGTCTTGGTCCTGTCGAGCTGGGCCAGCACCTGCCCTGCCTCGACGATGTCGCCCTCGCGCACCTTCAGGTCGACCAGGATGCCGCCCTCGAGCGACTGCACCATCTGCTCCTTCGACGACGGCACCACCTTGCCGGTGCCGGTGGACACCTCGTCCAGATCGAAGTGCCAGGCCCATGCCAGCAGCGCGAGCAGCGATGCCGAGACGACCCAGACGATCAGCGAGGCGCGCGGCAGCGGCGGCTCGGGCGGCGAGTAGCTGACTTCGGGAAGCGCCAGCGCCTTCGGGCGCGGGCCGGCTGCGTCCCTTCCGCCCCTTCTCCCCTCTCTGCCCTGCCCGGCCTTCGCTCCCTGGGCCACCTGCCCCCCGGTTGCCGCGCGGTCCACCACGGCCACGCTCGTGGCGCCTTGCGCCCGGCCTGTTGCCTCAGGCGTTGTTGCCATGGGAAAGCTCTCCAAGAATGCGGTCCTTCGGTCCGTCCATCACGACGCGGCCGTCGTCGATCACGACGATGCGGTCCACCCACTGCAGCACCGGCATGCGGTGCGTGGCCACCACCAGCGTGCGCGACGCCATCCAGGCGCCCACCGACTCGATCGCCTGCCGTTCGGTGAGCTCGTCGAAATGCGCGGTCGGCTCGTCCAGCAGCACGATGGAGGGCTGGCGTATCAGCGTGCGCGCGAGCAGCAGCGCCTGCCGCTGCCCTCCCGAGAGCCCGAGGCCGCCCTCGTGGATCAACTCGGCCAGGCCCTCGGTGCGCGACTGCACGAAAGGCAAGGCGCCGGCCATGGCGATGGCCTCCAGCACCTGCTCGTCGGTGGCCAGCGGCATGCCCATGGTGACGTTCTCGCGGATGGAGCCGTGGAAGAGCCGCGCGTTCTGCGTGAGCAGGCCCACGTCGCGGCGCAGGTCGGCCGGGTCGATCAGCGAGATGTCGAGGGAATCGAGCGCCACGTGGCCGCGCTGCGGCGCGTGCAGGCCCGCGATCAGCTGCAGCAGCGTGGACTTGCCCGCGCCCATGCGGCCGAGCAGCGCGACCTTCTCGCCGGGCTGTATCTGCAGCTGCGCGGCCGCGAACGCCGGGCTGCGATCGTCCTTGCCGTAGCGGAACTCGACGCCCGCGAGGTTGTAGCGCCCCTGCAGCGCCGGCACGTGCACCAGCCGCGCGCGCTCGGGCTGGTCCACCGGGCGCTGCATCAGCTGATCGAGCCCGGCGCGCGCCACCTTCGCCTGCTGCCAGCGCGCGAACACGCCCGACAGCTGCGCGAGCGGCGCGATCATGCGCGAGGCCAGGATCGACGAGCCCACCAGCGCGCCGGTGGTCATGTCGCCCCGCATCACGAGATAGCAGCCCGCCAGCAGCACCACCGCGTACACGATGGTCTGCACCTCCTGGGTCCAGGTCATCAGCAGGCTCGTGAGAAAGCGCTGGCGCATGCTGACGCCGGCCGAGACGTCGTTCGCGTGGTTCCACTGGTTCTGGAAGCGCGGCTCGGCGCGCATGAGCTTGATGTCCTCGATGCCCTCGACGGCCTCGACCAGCAGCGCGTTGCGAAGCGCCGATTCGCGCATGCCCTCGTTGGCCAGCCGCGCGAGCGGCTTCTGGATCAGCAGGCCCGGAATCACCAGGAGCGGCACCGCCGCGAGGGCCACCAGCGCGAGCGGGCCCGCCACCAGCCACAGCACGACCAGGAAGAGCACGAAGAACGGCAGGTCGGCCACCGCGCCGATGGTGGTGGAGGTGAGCAGCTCGCGCACCTGCTCCACCTCGCGGACCTGCGCGATGAAGGAACCGGTGGACCTGGAGCGCGCGTCGGTGCGCACCCGCAGCGCGTGGCCGAAGACCAGGTCGGACACCTTGAGGTCGGCCCGCTTGCCGATCACGTCGGAGATGTGCGTGCGCGACATGCGCAGCAGGAACTCGAAGGCCACGGCGAGCATGACGCCGCCGAACAGCACCCACAGCGTGGGTTCCGACTGCGCCGGCACCACGCGGTCGTAGATCTGCATCGAGAAGATGGTCGACGCCAGCGCCAGCACGTTGGCGAAGATCGAGGCCAGCACGATGTCGCCGTAGCGGCGCCAGTCGCGCAGGGCGATGGACCAGAACCAGTCGCGGCGGTAGGGCCTGATGTAGTCGTCCACGCGCGCGTCGGGCACCGCGGTGTTGGGCCGCAGGATGGCCGTCCGCTTCGCGCACCGGCAGACCTCGTCGACCGGCAGCGCGGTTTCCAGCCCCTGGTCGCCGCTGAGCAGCACGCCCAGCATGCCCGCGCCGTCGGTCGTGCGCACCACGCCGACTTCGCCGTTGTCGAACTCCACCACCAGCGGCAGCCGCCACGGGTCGAGCTGCGAGGCCGAGAAGGCATCGAGCCGCAGCGCGAGGCCGAGCTGGCGCGCCATGTGGTCGAGCAGCGTGTCCAGCGGCGCGCCGCGCTCCCAGGCCAGCGAGACGCGCACGCTCTCCTGCGAGGCGCCGATGCCGTAGTGGCGTGCGACGTGGAGCATGGCGTCGAGCCAGGCCGTGTACTGCGAAGGCAGATTCATGGAAGCAGTTCCATTCCCTGTACGGTGGTGTTGTCGAGGCCGTAGAAGGCGCGGCCCTGGCCGGTGGCGCCGATGTAGCCGATGCGGCTTTCCCAGAGGTCGTGCGCCACGGCCTCCTGGTCGGCGGCGGCCTGGTGGATCTCCTGCTCGGCGTTGAGCAGGTCGAGGATGGAGCGCGTGCCCAGCGTGTACTGCTCGCGATAGAGATCGCGCGCCTCGCCGATGCTGCGGCGGCGCTCGGCCAGCACGCCCAGGCGGGCCTGCGCGCCGATGGCCTGCTCGCGGAAGCTGCGCGCCTGGTCGCCCGCGTTCAGGCGGGCCGCCTCGATGCGCATGCGCGCGGCCTCCTCCGCCGCGGTGGCGGAGCGCACCTGGGCATCGAGCGCGCCGCCCTGGTAGATCGCGCTGCTGAGGTTGAACATCACCGTGTGGCTGGAGCCGTTGCGCTCCAGCGTGCCGGGGTTCACGCCGCCCATCGCCTTGTTGGCGGAAAGATCGAGGCTGAGGGTGGGATAGCGCTGCGCCTTCGCGATGTCGAGCTGCGCGGCGGCAACGCGGCGGTCGGCCTCGGCGGCGAGCACGTCGGGCAGCAACGCTGTGTCCGGCGGCGGCTGGTCGATGCGCAGTTCAGCGGCGAGCTGCTGCGGCAGCGGCGCCACCAGCGGAGGCACGGGCCCGCCCAGCAGCGTGGCCAGGCGCTCGCGCGACTGGGCGAGCTGCGACTTCACCTGCAGGAGATTGGCGCGCGCACCCTCGACGCGCGACCCGGCCTGCAGCGGGTCGGCCTGGGTGCTGAGGCCCGAACTGGCGCGCAGCCGCGCGGTTTCGAGGACCTTCTCGACGGCCCTGACCTGCTCCTGCGCGATCGCGGCGAGCGACTGGTAGCGGTGCACCCTGACCACCGCATCGGCGGTCTGCTGCGCGATGGCATCGATCTGCCGGAGCACGATCGCCTGCTGCCGCCGCACCTGCGCCTCCGACTGGTCGACCGCACCGTCGACCTTGCCGAAGTCGTAGAGCATCTGCGAGAGCGACGCCGTGGCCAGCACGCCGTTGCGGCGTCTTCCACCAGCTCCGGCACCGGAGCCGGAGCCGCCGCCGTTGGCGCCCGCGCCCACGCTCATGCGCACCTGCGGGTAGTACCCGGCACGCGCCACCTCGACGCCGCCCGATTGCTGCGCCAGCGTGGCGATGGCGTCGGAGATGGCCGGGTGGCGCGCGACCGCGCGGCGCACGGCCTCGACCAGTTCCAGCGGCGTCGCGTCTTCCGCGGCCGCCTCGGCCGCCTCGGCCGCGGACCGCACCATGGGAGCCGCGCGGGCGGCACCGAGCTCGCGGGCCAGCGCGCTAGGCGCAAGCCGCCGCGAGGGCTTCAGTTCGACGGATTCATCCTGCGCAGCCGCGGGCAGGCCGGCAAGAGCCAGCCATGCGGCCGCACAGAGCCTTGTTCGTGGTGTCACGCGATTCGCTCCTCGCGCGAAGCAGGCCTGCCGGCGGCGCCGAGTTCGAGCATCCGCTCGATGTAGGCCGCGACACGCCTGCGGCTGGAAGCCGGCAGGCTCGCCAGTTCGGCCGCCGCCGCCTCGCGCGGCACCACGCCCAGCGGCGCGGCCACGAAGAGCCAGTTGAGGGCGTGGAAGATTCCCTGCCATCCGTGGATGGCGTAGTTCTGCAGGTCGATGGGGCGAGGCGTGCGGCGCTGGAAGCACTGCCTGAGCTCGGCATAGCCGGGCGGCCGGGGCAGGTCCGCAAGGTCGCGCCAGAAGGCGCTGTCGCGCCGGGGCCCCTCGTAGTGCATGCGCAGGAAGTCGCGGATGCCCGACCAGCACCGCGCGTTGGCATCGTTGAAACCCTCGATCACGCGCCCGGGCACCACGCCGCCCCCGGCAGTGACGATGCGCTCGAAATTGCGCAGCTGCTCCAGCATCTGGCCGAGGGCACTCGCCTCCAGGGGCTCCACGAAGCCCGAGGCCAGGCCGAGCGCCATGACGTTGCCGACCCACACCTGCTCGAAGTGGCCGGGCTCGAACTTCAGGGCGCGCATCGGCTCGACGCCGGGGCCCACGCGGCGATGGATCTCGTAGATGACCTGCGCCTCGTCGGCATGGGCGCTGCTGAAGGCATAGCCCCCGCCGACGCGCTCGACCAGCGGCATCTGCCACATCCAGCCCGAGGGCATCGCGATCGCGCGCGTGACCAGCGAGGGGTTGGGCTGCGGATGCGGCATGCGGAAAGGCACGACGCTGTCGAGCAGCAGGTGCTCCGAGAAAGAACGCCAGCGCACGCCGAGCTTCCCCCCGATGCCCAGCCGCGCGAACCCGGAGGCGTCGATCAGCAGGCCGAGCGCGAGGGGCTCCTCCACGCCCTCGAGCCGCACCGCGCGCGCCATGCCCTGCTCGTCGCACACCAGTTCGTCCACGCGGGCCTGCTGGTGCACCACGCCGCGCGAGATGGCCACGCGGCGCAGGTAGTCCGCCAGCTTGTGGCTGTCGAAATGGAAGGAGGCCGAAAGGCCCGAACTTGCCCCGAGGCGAAGCATCGCAAGCGCCTCGCGCTGCGAGGCATTCCCGGCGATGGCGGCGAAGCCCGGCACATATCGGTGAAGCTCGATGCCCTCGTGCACCATGCCCGAGAGCAGTGGATGGAAGCCCGCCTCCATCCAATCGGTCTCCTGCAGGCCGGGCCGGCCGAAGAGGTGGTAGTAGCGGTCGTCCTCGGCGCCGGTGCGCCAGCCTTCGTAGGAAACGCCCAGCTTGAAGGCCGCGCCGGTCTCCTGCACGAATTCGGTGAGGTCGATGCCGTTGCGGCGCAGCGCGTCGAGCAGGTTGAGCAGCCCGCCCTCGCCCAGGCCCGCGATGCCGATGGCGGGCGATTCGATCACCCGCACCTCGGTCGAGGGCGCGAACATGCGCCGCAGCGCCAGCGCGGCGAACCAGCCCGAGGTTCCGCCGCCGACGACGACGGCGCGAGAGATGTTGCGAAGATTCAGCATATGGTTGTTTGATGGGCCGCACGCGGCGAGGGGGAGCGCCCTGGGGCGCTCCTCCCGCTGCCCGCGCCGGCCTCGCTTCAGATGACAGTGATCCCCTGCTGGATCCAGATGTCTCCCAGCGTGTTCGCCGGCACCAGGTTGCTGTTGTGGTAGATGCTGTAGTTCACCCCGCCAACGCTCGTGCTTCCGCTCACGCTCCAGCTGTCGCTTCCGTGGAGCAGCTGCACGGTGTCGCCGGAATCGCCGGTCACGCGCAGGTGCCCTTGCCCCGTACCGCTGCCGTTGCCGCTTCCGAAGCTGCTCTGCTGGCTCAGGACGTCGGTGAGCCGCAGCTTCAGCGTGTTGCCCGTGTTGGCGGCACCGGTGCCCAGGTCGAAGTTCTCGAAGCCCTGCACCTTCAGGCCCAGCTGCGACAGGTCGAGCGTGAGGTTCGATGCGTCGGCCACCAGGGTGTCGATGCCCAGGCCGCCGTCCACGCGCACCACTCCTGCGATCTCGGTGATGTGGATGGCATCGTTCCCCGCGCCGCCATAGGCGCTGTCTCCGGCGCCGATACCGGTGATGACGTCGTTGCCCGCGCCGCCGGAGATCCTGTCCCTGCCAGCTGTTGCCGCGATGACGTCGTCGCCCACCGTCAGCGGGTTCGTGAAGTTGAACGCGCTGGCATAGACCACGTCGAGATAGCCGTTCGAGGTCAACCCCGAAGACTTGTAGGGAGAGCCGAGCGCCAGGTCGGCCTGGCCGTCGCCGTTCAGGTCGGACAGCGCCACGTTCACGCCGAGCATCGAACCGGAATTGATGTTGCCGTTCTGCTCGTAGGTGACGCTCGAGCTGTTCGCCGACCTGTCGCCCCAATAGGCGGCCGCAACGCTCACCGGGCCGGAATGGCCGCCCTGCTGGCCGTACACGATGTAGACGGCACCGTTATTGATCATGCCCTGCACGTCGGCAAGCGGCGCGCCGATGGCGATGTCGTCGATGCCGTCGCCATTGAAGTCGCCCACCGAGGTGCCGTTGCCGAACATCGCATCCGCCGTGCTGTCCGACGCCGTGATGACGAAGCCATCGGACGGCGAGAAGTTGGCGAGGTTGACGTCCGACTTCGCGCCGCCGGCCTTGCCGTAGACCACGTAGACACGCCCCGGTCCCTTCTGGTCACCCGCATTCGGCCCGTATTGCGGCGAGCCGATGATCAGGTCCGCAATGCCGTCGCCGTTCACGTCGCCCGAGGAGGTCGGCATGCCGGTGTTCGACAGGTAGCCGTAGGGTTCCGGATCGAGGTAGGTACCGAGGAACTGGTCAACTTGCTCACCATACACGCGGAAGCCGTTGGCGATGTTCGTGTAGTCGGTCTGCAGGCTGTAGTCCTGCGCGAAGTTGCCGCCCTTGCCGTAGATCACCTGGATCGCACCGGCGTCGCCGTATCCGGTCAACGGATTCCTCGCGTTGTAGAGGCTGTACGCGAAATCCGAATAGCCATCGCCGTTGATGTCGCCGATGTTCATCACGTTGAGCGGATAGCCGTTCGTGCTGTCGTTGTAGATCACGCTGTGCGGCCGATAGCTTTCCGTGGACGAGGAACTGTCCGAGACATAGCTCGACGGGTACGTGGAACCGAAGCCGACGTAGTAGTTGGCCCACTCGGCGGAGCCCGCCGCCCCGGCGTGCCCGTAGATGATGGCCGTACCCGCCCTGCTGGTGCCCTGGTTCCAGTCCTGCATGACGATGTCGGCATAGCCGTCGCCGTTGACGTCGACGAGCGCGCCGCCGGCTCCGAACCAGGTCGAGCCCGCGCGCTGCACGATGGCGACGCCGTCGCTGTTGCCTCCCGACGAAATGATCGTGCGGACATCCACGTTCACTGGCGTGGAACCGGCGTTCGTGGAAGACCTCCCGAAGATGACCCAGTCGCTGTTCAGGTTGTCGTCGTAGACGATCACGTCGGAATAGCCGTCGCCATTGACGTCGCCGTAGCCCTGCACGGCGGTCAGGATGTTCGAGTCGGAGATGTTCCCCGACGTGTAGATCTTCAGGCCGTCGGTACCGGGCAGGTATGCAACGTCGCTCAGGTCGGGCAGCCCCTGCTTGCTGCCGTAGAGAATGGTCACGCTCCATTTGTTCGCGGAGCGGGACGCGGACGAGCCGTGCGGCGCCACGACCGCGAAGTCGTTGTAGCCGTCTCCGTTGAAGTCGCCGATGGCCTGCACGTCATAGCCGAAGTTGTCATTGCTGACGCTGCCGGAGATCTTGCTGGTGCCGCCGCCCACGGTCACCGTTGCCGGTGTCGAGCGGTTGCCGCTGTAGTCCTGCGCCGCGGCCGTGACGATCGCGCCGACGTTCACCGGCGCGGCCGAGGCGTCGATGCTCCAGCTGCCGTCCGCCGTGACGGTGGCCGTGAAGGGAAGCACGTAGTCGGCCACGCCGTCGGCGTTGCGGTCGACGCTGAGCGTCACGGTGATCGGCCTGGCCGCCGTGGGAGACACCGCCGGCGCGTCGGCGTCGGAAGTCGTTCCCGAGAAGCGCTTGCCGTCGGACTTGTCGATGCTGACCGTGGGTGGCGTCGTGTCGGCGGTCTGCGTGCTCCTGCTCGACGAATTGCCGGCCAGGTCGTAGGCGACGGCGGAAACCACCGTGTTGGCCGCGATGGAAGACGTCGGCGTCCAGCTCCAGTTGCCGCTGGCATCCGCGACGACGCTCGCTTCGACGGAACCGTTGTTGCCCACGTCGATGGCGACGAGCGCACCCGCCTCCGCCGTGCCGGCCACCAGCGCACTGCTGACGCGCTGCAGGTCGAGCCCGGGGCTGGTGCGGTCCACCGTCACTTCGATGCCGTTGGCTGCCGCGGTGCTGTTGCCGGCGGCATCGGTCAGGCTTGCGCGGAAGAGGTACTTGCCGTCGGGCAGGTTGCTCTGCGCCGCGGTCGTCGATCTCCAGCTCTGTCCGCCGTCGGTGGACACCTCGTAGCTTGCGGTGGACGCATCGGCGCCGGTCAGCACCAGGTCGAAGGTGTTGTCGTTGCCGTTGCGGTCGGAGGACTGGTTGGCCGCGAGCGTGCCGGCCGCCGGGAAGCTGTCCGAGTAGTTGCCGAGGCCCAGGGTCGCCACCGGTGGCGCCACGGTGTCGACCGCGAAGGCCAGCGCTGTCGATTGCGGGCCTTCGTTGCCGGCCGCGTCGATGTTGCTGGTGGTCAGGCTGTGCGCGCCTTCGGCCAGTTGCCTGCCGGCATCGGGCCTGAAGCTCCACTTGCCCTCGCCATCGGCCGTCGCGGTGCCGATCAGCGTGCCGTTGTCGTAGATGCGCACGGTGCCGTTGGGCTCCGCGCCCGAGCCCTTGAGCACCGGGCGGGGGTCGTTGGTCGTGCCGCCCGAGACGATGGGTCCCTTGACCGGATCGACGTCGTCCATGGCGCTCTCGACGGAAGGCGCCGCGGCGGGTGCGGTCCGGTCGATGGCGAGCGAGAAGGCCGCGGAAACCGGCCCTTCGTTGCCCGCGGCATCGACGACGACGGCGGTGTAGCTGTAGCTGCCGCCATCCGCCAGGCCCGAGTCCTGGAAGCTCCAGGTGGTGGCGCCGGTCATGGTGGCGGAGCCGACACGCGTGGCGTTCCGGTAGATCGCCACCGCTTCGCCCGCTGCGAGTGAGGCGCCCAGCGTGCCGTTGAGCCTCGGCGTCGTGTCGTTGGTCGTGCTGCCCGAGGCGAAGTCGCCCTGCCGCGGGTCCTGGTCGTCCGTGAAGCTGCTGATTGCCACGGCCTGCCTGGGCGCGGTGAGGTCGAGCGAGATCGCATAGGCGGCGCTCCTGGCGCCCTCGTTGCCGCCCGAGTTGACGACACGGGCGGTGTAGCTGTAGGTCATGCCGTCGGCGAGGCCGGAGTCCCGGAAGGTCCATGTCGTGCCGGCCACGGTGGCCGTGCCGACCACCTTGTCGTCGCGCAGCACCTGGACCACGTCGCCGGAACCCAGGGCGGTGGAGATCGAGCCCCTGAGCGTTGGCCTGGTTTCGTTGGTCGTTCCGCCGTCGGCCACGTTGCCTATCACCGGCTCGGTGTGGTCATTCACGCCCAGCATCTGCACCGTCTGCGCGACGCCCGAGGTGTTGACGGTGAAGCGCAGGCTGTTCGAGGCCGCGCTGGCATTGCCCGCGGCGTCCATGACCTTCGCCTCGTAGGTGTAGGTCGTGCCGCTCGAGAGGCTCGCGTCCTCGAAGGTCCATGCCGTGCCGGACACCTTCGCGATGCCGGCGTCCACGCCGTTGCGGAACACGTGCAGCTGCTCGGTGCCGTTCAGCGCCACTGAGAGCGTGCCTTCCAGCGTGGGCGTGTCGTCGTTGGTGGTGCCGTCGCCCGGGATGTCGCCCGAGACCGGATCGACGTTGTCGACGGCGCGCACCAGCCTCACCGTCTGCGTCGGCGCGGAGGTGTCGATGCGGATGGCATGGGCGTTCGACTCGGCCCCCACGTTGGAGGCCGCATCCTGCACGCGGGCGGTGTAGACGTAGGCGGCGCCGTTGGCGAGGCCGCTGTCGGCATAGGTCCAGTGCGTCGCGTCCGTCATGGTCGCGAAGCCGATCTCCTTGCCGTCGCGCAGCACGGCGACCTTCTCGCCCGCCTGCAGCGCGGCCGAGATGGTGCCCGAGACCTGCGGCGCGGTGTCGTTGGTGTAGCCGTCGTGCACAACGGAACCCTGCTGCGGATCGACGTCGTCGGTCACGGCAGTGATGGTGGTCGTGGTGGGCGGGCCGGAGAGCTGCAGCGTGATGACGTAGGGCGACGACAGCGCGCCGCCATTGCCCGCGGCGTCCTCGACGCGCACGGTGTAGCTGTAGCGCGCGGCATTGGCGAGGCCGCTGGTGTCGGTGTACGACCAGCTCGTGCCCGAGATGGTCGCGGTGCCGACCTTGACGTTGTCGCGATAGACCGCGACGAACTCGTTGCCGGCCAGGCTGGCCGTGATCGTGCCCCTGAGCTCCGGCTGCGAGTCGTTGGTGGTGCCGCCGTTGGCGACGTCGCCCTGCACGGGCTCGACGTTGTCGAACACGGTCGAGATCGTGGCCTTCTGTGCCGGCACCGAGGTGTCGACGGTGACGGCGTAGCTGCCCGAGATGGCGCCCCGGTTGCCGCTGGCGTCCTCGACGCGCGCGGTGTACGTGTAGGTACGTCCGTCGCCCAGGCCGGCGTCGTCGAAGGTCCAGTGCCTGGAGTCGGTCATCTTCGCGGTGCCGATGACGGCGCCGTCGCGCAGCACCACGACCGTCTCGCCCGCCTGCAGCGGCGCCGAGACGGTGCCGGCCACCTGCGGCGCGGCGTCGTCGGTGAAGCCGCCGTCGGCCACCGTTCCCTGCAGCGCGCCCTGGTCGTCGTTGACCGACACGATGGCCGTCGATTGCGTCGGCGCGACAGTGTCGACCGTGAATGCCAGAGCGGCGGACCGCGGGCCTTCGTTGCCGGCCGCGTCGATGCTGCTCGCCGCAAGGCTGTGGGAGCCGTCGGCGAGCTCCTTGCCGGCTTCCGGCGTGAAGCTCCACTTGCCCGCGCCGTCCGCCGTCGTGCTGCCGATCAGCGTGCCGCTGTCGTAGATCCTGACGATGCCGTTGGCCTCGGCACCGGAGCCCTTCAGCTCGGGCCGTGCATCGTTGATCGTGCCGCCCGGCACGACGGAACCGGTGACCGGTGCGACGTCGTCGATGGCGCTGTCGATGGAAGGCGCCGCCGCGGGTGCGACCGTGTCCACCGTGAAGGCGATCGGCGCCGAGCGCGGGCCCTCGTTGCCGGCCGCATCGACGCTGCTTGCCGCGAGGCTGTGCGCACCTTCGGCCAGCGCCTTGCCGGCCGCGGGCGTGAAGCTCCACTTGCCGGCGGCGTCGGCCACCACGCTGGCGATCAGCGTGCCGTTGTCGTAGACGTTGACCGTGCCGTTGGCCTCGGCCCCCGCGCCCTTCAGTTCGGCGCGCGCGTCGTTGGTGGCGCCGCCCGGCGCGATGGAGCCCGTGACCGGCTCGATGTCGTCGAAGGCGCCCTCGATGGACGGCGCCGCCGTGGGCGCACGCTGGTCGATGCCGAGCGTGAAGGCCGCCGAGGCGCCGCCGCGGTTGCCCGCGGCGTCTTCGACGAGCGCGACATAGCTGTAGCTGTTGCCGTCGGCGAGGCCGGTGTCCTGGAAGCTCCAGGCGGAGCCGCCGGTCATGGTGGCGGCGCCAAGGCGCACGCCGTCGCGATAGACCACCACCGAGTCGCCCGGGTTGAGCGTTCCCGCGAAGGTGCCGTTGAGCAGCGGCGCGGTGTCGTTGGTCGAGCTGCCCGATGCGAAGGTGCCCGTGAGGGGAGCCTGGTCGTCGGTGAAGCTGACGATCTGCAGCGACAGCGACGGCGCGCCCGTGACCACGGAAAGCGAGAAGTCCGCCGAAGCCGTGCCCTTGTTGCCAGCCGCGTCGGCGATCACGGCCTTGTAGGTGTGCGAGCTGCCGCTGGCCAGCGTCGGCAGCGCGAAGGTCCATTCGGAGCCGTTCACGGCGGCCGTGCCCAGCAGCGCGCTGCCTTCGAACACCTGCACGACGTCGCCGGCCTTCAGGCCCGCGACCGTGCCCTTGAGCACCGGCGTGGTGTCGTTCGTGCTCGTGCCGCTGCCGTAGTCGCCGACGTTGGGCGCAACGTCGTCGGCATAGGCGGTGATGGCGACGGCGTTGTCGGCCGTGGGTCCGCTGTTGTCGACGATCACGACCTGCGAGCTCGGCTGCGTCGCGTTGCCGGCCGCATCCACCACGCGCGCCAGGAAGGTGTGGCTGCCGTCGGGCAGCGAGGCGGCCGTGTTGTCGAACTGGTAGTTGCTGCCGCCCACGGGCGTGGCGTTGTTCCAGCTCCTGCCGTTGTCCAGCGAGACCTGCACGGTGGCGCCCTGCTCCAGCGCGGAGTCGAGCGTGATCGTCGCGACCAGGGTGCGGTCGCTGGTGACGAAGTCGCTCGCGCTGGTGCCGGTGTCGGTGCTGATAGCGCCCAGGGTGGCGTTGGACGTGGGCGCCGTGACGTCCACGTTGACCGTGAAGGAGCCCGAGTGCGCGCTCTCGTTGCCCACCGGATCGGTGGCGGTAGTGGTGAGGCGGTGCGCGCCCTCGGCCAGCGGCGTGGTCGGCGTGAAGCTCCAGCTGCCGTCGGCCCTCACCGTCGCGGAGCCCAGGTAGCTGCCGTTGTCGTAGACCTTGATGAGGTCGCCGGCCGTGGCGCCGCTGCCGGCGAGCGTGGGCGTGGTGTCGTCGGAGGAGGCGCCGTTGGCGAGCGCGCCCTGCACGAGGCCCACGTCGTCGCCGACGCCGGAGATCTTCGGCACCTCCGGAGCGGTCGTGTCGATGGTCAGCTCGATGGCGGCATCGCCCTTCCTGCCGGCGGCGTTCACCGCCGTGGCGGTGTAGCTGTGCTTGCCTTGGCCCTGCGCGGGAAGCGTGAGGCGCCAGCTGCCGCCGGCGTCCGCCGTCGTCGAGCCGAGGGCTGTCGAGCCTTCGCTGACGGTGACGAGCGCGCCGGCGGTGGCCTTGCCCACGAGCGTGGGGGTCGTGTCGTCGGTGCTCGCGCCGGGAGCGAGGTTGCCCTTGACGCTGCCCTGGTCGTCGGCCACCTGGTCGATGCTGACCACGATGTCGGTGATGTCGACCGTGAACTCCAGCGCCGCGCTGGCGGCGCTGGCGTTGCCCGCCGCATCGGTGATCGTGTGGGTGATGCGGTGCGAGCCGCCGGTCAGCGGCGTGCTGGGCGTGATGCTCCAGGCGCCGTCGGTGGCCACCGTGATGCTGCCGATGAGGGCGCTGCCGTCGTACAGGCGGATGGTGTCGCCGGCCTTCACGCCGCTGCCGCTGAAGGTGGGCGTGGTGTCGTCGGTCACGCCGCCGGCCGCGATCGCGCCCTGCGCCGGCCCCTGGTCGTCCATGGCCGTGACGACCGCCGGCGTGGCGGGTGCCGTGGTGTCGAGTTCGATGAGGTAGATGCCGGTGCGCGGGCTGGACTGGCCCGCGCCGTCGACCGCCTCGGCCGTCAGGCTCTTGGTGCCGTCGCCGCCCAGGGGGCTGGTGGTGACGCTCCAGCTGCCGTCCGAGGCCACGCTGGTGGAGCCCACGGCCACGCCGTCGGCGTAGACGGTGACCACCGTGCCGACCGTTCCGGTGCCGCGCAGAGTGGGCGTCGTGTCGTCGGTGCTCGCTTTGGAGGCCACGTTGCCGATGACGCTGCCCCTGTCGTCGATCACGCCGATGATCGCCGGCGCCGCGGGCGGATCGCCCACGAGCGTGAAGGTCGACGCGGGAGTGGCCGCGCCGATGTTGCCGGCCGCATCGACGGGACGCGCGACCAGGCTGTGCGCGCCCAGCGCGAGCGGCAGCGCGGGCGTGAAGCGCCAGGTGCCGTCGGCGTTGACGGCCGTGCTGCCGATGAGCGTGCCGTTGTCGTAGACGTTGATGGCCGACACCTGCGCCGCGTCGGCCGTGCCGGTGTATTCCGGCTTGCTGTCGTCGGTCTTCGCATCGGCGGCGAGGGTTCCCTGTACCGGGCCGACGTCGTCGAGCACCCGGATCCGGGACGCATCGAGCGCCGACGGAGGCGTGGTGTCCACGGTGAGGCGGAAGTCGTTCGCGCGCGGGCTCTCGTTGCCTGCCGCGTCGGTGAGCGTGTAGCTGATGCTGTGCTCACCCTCGCCCAGCGGGAATGTCGGCGTCAGCGTGCCGGCGTTCGGGTCGTAGGTGGCGGCGACCTTGACGCCATCGATGTACAGCGTCGGCGTCAGCCCCGCCGCCGCGGAGGCGATGCGGAATCCGGGCGTGGTGTCGTCGGTGAAGGAGGCGGCGCTCGCCTGGTCCTGCACCGCGCCGGTGTTGTCGGCGTAGCCCGACACGGCGGCCGGCCGCGCCGGAGGCGTGGTATCGACCGTGACGACGAAGGGAGCCGAATGCCCGCTCTGGTTGCCCACCGGATCGGTGGCCGTGACGGTGAGCTTGTGCTCGCCCTCGGACAGCGCCGCGGTCGGATAGGCGGTGGTGAAGCTCCACCGGCCGTCGGACTGCACCGTGGTGCTGCCGATGGCGCTGCCGTTGTCATGGATGGTGACGATGTCGCCCGGCGTCGCGCCGCTTCCGCTGAGCGTGGGCCGCGCGTCGTCGGTCGCGGCCGCGCTGGAAAGCGCGCCCTGCAGCGCGCCGACGTCGTCCGCCACCTCGGCGATGGCCGGCACTGCCGGCGGCGTGGTGTCGATGGTGAGCGTGAAGGTGGTCTCGCTGCTGTTGCCGGCCGCGTTCACTGCCGTGGCCTTGTAGCTGTGCGCGCCCTCTGCCTGCGTGGGCAGCACGAGGCTCCAGTTGCCGCCGGCATCCGCCGTGGCGGAAGCCAGGACGGCCGAGCCTTCCTTGATGGTCACCACCGCACCCGCCGACGCCGTGCCCTCGACGGCCGGCGTGGTGTCGTCGGTGAAGCCGGCGGGGCGCGTCTTGAGCTGATGCGCCGTTTCTCCCGCCTTGGTGACGGTGACAGCCACGGCTGCGATGTCGACCGCGAAGACCAGCGGCGCGCTGGCGGCGCTGGTGTTGCCCGCCGCGTCGGTGATGGTGTGCGTGATGCTGTGAGAGCCCTGGCCCAGGCCGGTGGGCGTGAACTCCCAGCTGCCGTTGGCCTGGACCGCCGTGCTGCCGACAAGCGTGGAGCCGTCGTACACCTTGACGATCTCGCCCGGCACCGCGCCGCTGCCGGCGAGTACCGGCGTGCTGTCGTCGGTGGAGCCGCCGTTGACGATAGCGCCCTGCACCGGGCCGAAGTTGTCCATGGCGGAAACGGTGGCCGGCGTGGCCGGTGCCGTGGTGTCCAGCACCGCACTGTCGGTCACCGAGGGCTTGGAGGCGTTGCCTGCGAGGTCCCGGCTGGTCGCGCTGACGCTGATGGACGCGCCTTCGGCCGGGTTGGGGAACGACACGTCGACGAAGCCCCTGGCGACGTCCGCCGGGGTCAGGCTCACGTCGGCATCGTGGGTGCCGTCGCTGATGCTGATCGTGTCGCCTTCTGCGGCGCCGGAGACGAGGGTGACCCGCACGGTCACGTCGGAGCCCTTCTCCCTGGCGCTGATGAAGCCGTCGTTGTTGGCGTCGTTGAGGACCGCGACCGCGATGGCGGGCGCCACGCTGTCGACCGTGGCCGTTGCGGGCTGGCTGGTGTTGCCGGCCGCGTCGGTGGCAACCACGCGCAGCCGGGTGCCGTTGACCGCGGGTACCGTGGGCGTGATGCTGTAGGCGCCGTTGCCGCCGGCGGTCACGCTGCCGATGAGGTTGCCCGCGTCGTCCCGCACGGTGACCAGCGCGCCTGCTTCCGCCGTGCCGGCGATCGTGTTGCCGGAGGTCGGCTTGACCGTGGGTGCATCGGGCGCCTTGCTGTCGACCGTGGCGGTGGCGGACGGGCTGGTGTTGCCGGCGGCGTCGGTGGCGGTGAGCTTGAGCACCGCGTCGTGCGCCGGGGCTGTCGCCGGCCTGATCGTGTAGTTGCCGCCGGCATCGGCCGTTGCGCTGCCGAGGCTGCTGCCGGTGCCGTCCCTGACGGTGACGAGGGAGCCGACCTCGGCCGTGCCGGTGATCACGCTGCCGTTCGTGGGGTTGACGGCGGGCGCAGCCGGAGGCGCGCTGTCCACCGCAGCCGTGGTTTCGGGGCTGGCGTTGCCGGCCGCGTCGGTTGCGGTCACGCGCAGCACCGTGCCGTTGGGCAGGGTGGCCGCGGGCTTGATGCTGTAGGCGCCGCTGCCGTCGGCGGTGGTGCTGCCGATGAGGTTGCCCGCGTCGTCCCTGACCGCGACGACCGAGCCGGCCTCGGCCGTGCCCGTGACGAGGCCGCCCTGCGTCGGATCGACCTTCGGTGCCGAAGGCAGCACGCGATCGACCTGCGTCCTGGCTTCGGGGCTGACGTTGCCGGCGGCATCGGTGGCAACGGCGCGCAGCACGGTGCCGTGCGCCGGAACGGTCGCGGGCTTGATGCTGTAGGCGCCATTTGGCGCCGCTATCGCGCTGCCGATGAGCTTGTCCGACTCGTCGGTGATCCTGACCACGGCGCCTGCCTCGGCCGTGCCGGTGACAAGGTTGCCGTTGCTCGGGGCGATGGTGGGCGCGGGCGGCGGCACGCTGTCGACCGTGGCCGTGGCTTCGGGGCTCTCGTTGCCGGCGGCGTTCGTCGCCACCACGTGCAGCACCGTGCCGTGCGACGGCGTGGCGGCCGGCACGATGCTGTAGTCGCCCCGCGAATCGGCGGTGGCGCTGCCGATCAGCTTGCCCGCGTCGTCCTTCACGGTGACCACCGAGCCGGCTTCCGCCGTGCCGGTGATCGGGCTGCCGTCGGTCGGATTGACCGTGGGCGGCAGCAGCGCCGTGCGGTCGACCGTGGCCCGCGCTTCGGGGCTGGTGTTGCCGGCGGCATCGGTGGCGGTGACGTGCAGCACCGTGCCGTGCGCGGGAGGCGTTGCCGGCGTGATGCTGTACGTGCCATTGGATTCGGCGGCAGTGCTGCCGACGAGATTGCCCGCGTCGTCCTTGACCGTGACGATCGAGCCGGCCTCGGCCTTGCCCACGATGCGGCTGCCGTTGGTCGGGCTGACCGTGGGCGCGTCGGGCACGACGCCGTCCACCGTGCTTCGCGCCTCCGGACCGGCATTGCCGGCGGCGTCGGTGGCGAAGGCGCGCAGCACCGTGCCGTCCGCCAGGACGGCGTTGGGCTTGATGCTGTAGGCGCCGTTCGCCGCGGCCGTGGTGCTGCCGATGAGATTGCCGGCGCCATCGCGTAGCGTGATGACCGAGTCGGATTCGGCAGTGCCGGAGATCAGCTTGCCGTTGCTCGGATCGATCGATGGTTCCGGCGGCGGCACGCTGTCGACGGTGGCCGTAGCGCCCGGGCTGGTGTTGCCGGCGGCATCGGTGGCGGTCACGCGCAGCACCGTTCCGTTCTGCGGCGCGGTGGCGGGCTTGATGACGTAGGCGCCGCCGGTGTCGGCGGTCGCGCTGCCGATGAGCTTGCCGCTGTCGTCCTTGACGGTGACGACGGCGCCGGCCTCGGCCTTGCCGGAGATCGTGCTGCCGTTGGTCGGCTTGACCGTGGGCGCGTCGGGCGCCCGGCTGTCGACCGTGGTCCGCGCGGGCTGGCTCGTGTTGCCGGCGGCATCGGTAGCGGTCACGCTCAGCTGGGTGTCGTGTGCAGCGGGCGTGGCCGGCTTGATCTCGAACTTGCCGCCCGCATCGGCGGTCGTGCTGCCGATCAGGTTGCCGGCGCCGTCCTTGATGGTGACCAGCGCGCCGGGCTCGGTGGTACCCGTGATCGAGGCGCCGGCCGTCGGATCGACCTTCGGCACGGCGGGCAGTTCGCTGTCGACCGTGGTCCTGGCCTCGGGGCCGGTGTTGCCGGCCGCGTCGGTCGCGACGGCGCGCAGCACCGTGTCGTGCGACGGGACGGTCGTGGGCCTGATGCTGTAGCGGCCGCCGGTGTCGGCCGCCGCGCTTCCGACGAGATTGCCGGCGCCGTCGCGGACGGTGACGATGGAGCCGAGCTCGGCGGAGCCCGTGATCAGGCTGCCGTTGGTCGCGTGGATGACCGGCATGGCAGGCGGCGAGCTGTCGATCGTGGCCGTGCCGGGCGCGCTGGCATTGCCCGCCGGATCGGTGGCCACCGCGGTGATCACGGTGCCGTTCGCCGCGGGCGTTGCCACGGCGATGCTGAACTTGCCGCCCGAATCGGCGGTCGTGCTGCCGATGAGCTTTCCGCTGTCGTCCCTGACCGTGACCACGGAGCCGGCTTCGGCCGTGCCGGCAATCGACCTGCCGTCGGTCGGATTGATCACCGGCGCGGCCGGTGCGGCGCCGTCGATCGTGGCCCGGGCCGGCTGGCTCGCATTGCCGGCGGAATCGGTGGCAACGACGCTGACCTGCGTGCCGTCCGCCAGCGGCGCGTCGGGAACGATGCTGAACTTGCCGCCGGCATCGGCGGTGGCACTGCCGATCCGCTTGCCGGCTCCATCGCTGACGGTGACGAGCGAGCCGGGTTCGGCGCTGCCGCTTATCGAGCGGCCGGCACTCGGATCGACGACGGGCGCGGAGGGCGGCCCGCCATCGACCGTGGTCCGGGTCTCGGGCCCGGTGTTGCCGGCGGCGTCGGTGGCGGCAACGCGCAGCACCGTGCCATCGGCCAGGGGCGTCTTCGGCACGAGGCTGTAGGCACCGCCGGAATTGGCGGTCGCCCTGCCGACGGCCGCGCCCTTGTCATCGACGACCGTGACCACCGAGCCGGGCTCAGCGGTGCCAGTGACCGCGTTGCCGTTCGTCGGATCGACCTTGGGCGCAGCGGGCGGGATCCGGTCGATGGTGGCGGTGGCGGGCTGGCTGGCATTGCCCGCGGGGTCGGTCGCCACGACGCTGATCGTCGCGCCGTCCGCCGGAGGGGTGGCCGGGGCAACGCTGTATTCGCCGCTGGTGCCGGCGGTTGCGCTGCCGATCACCTTGCCCGTGCTGTCCTTGACGGTGACCAGGGCACCAGGCTCGGCGGTGCCCGTGACGAGGCTGCCGTTCGTCGGGTTGACCGTGGGCCGCGCCGGAGCCGTGCTGTCGACGGCGGTGGTGGCGGGCGTGCTCGCATTGCCGACGGAATCGACGGCCACGACATTGATCACGGTGCGGTCGGCCAGCGGCGCCGCCGGCGCGATGCGGTAGACGCCGTCCTGGCCCGCGGTCGCGCTGCCGATCACGTTGCCGCTTTCGTCGGTGGCGGCGACCACCGAGCCGGGCTCGGCGGTGCCGGTGATGAAGATGCCGGCGGTGGGATCGATCTTGGGCACGCCGGGCGGCATGCTGTCGACGGTCGTCCGGGCCTCGGGGCTCACGTTGCCTGCCTGGTCCACAGCGACGACTCGAATCTCGGTGCCGTGCGATGGCGGCGTCGCCGGCACGACCACATAGCTGCCGTCGGGTGCGACGGTTGCGCTGCCGATTTCCTTGCCGGTGTTGTCGGTCACCCTGACGGTGGTGCCCGGCTCCGCCGTGCCGGTGATCGACCTGGCATTGGAGGGGTTGACCGTGGGCCTGCCCGGAGGCGAAGAATCGTCAGGGGACGCGAGCTGTACGAGCGACATCGCCGTACTACCGCCGCCACCGCCTCCACCGCCGCCACCGCCAGCGAGGCCGGCAGCGGCAAGTCCGCCGCCCACCAGCCAGGGCAGCACGCCGAAATTGAAGTCCTGCTGCATCAGCAAGGGCTCGATCGAGTCGATGCCCGAATAGCTGACGGCCATGTCGCCCTGCCCCGCCCCGAACTCGGCCAGCCACAGGCCGCCCTTTTCGTCGTCGGCCAGGACGAGGTCGTTCCTGTTGCCTTCGAACGACACGAAGAACTCGCGAACGGTGATGACCTCGCCGGAGACGGCGGTGATGACCAGGTCGTTGCCGACCCGGCGCACCCCCTTGATCTGCTCCCTGGAGAGGCCGAGGCGGATGACAGACGCCTCCTTGAGGACGATCTCGCTTTCCGAGACCTGATTGGCGCCACCGCCACGCTTGCTTATAACTTTCAACGAAATCATTTTTTTACTCCCTGAATCCTTGATCACACGAAAAAACTAGCCGCTCACGCCATAAGTCGAGAAGAAGAAAAAGATAAGAAGGAAAAGAAGATGCCCGAGGCATCTCCCGATTCGATTGCATCGGCCGGGCGCATTCATCTGGCCCGGCAATGCGGAATTTCAGCCGATGGAGAGGCCCACCGTATGGAGCTTGTACCCCTGGCCGAATATGGCCCTGAGCATCCGTCCATTTGCCGGCTCTATGTTCAGCTTCCGGCGAATCTTGAAGATGCAGACGTCCAGTGCGCGGGAGCGCAAATCGACGGAATCGCGCCACAGGTGGGTATAGAGCCGCTCGCGGCTCAGCAGGCAGTCCCGGTTGCGGAACAATTCGAGAGCCAGGTCGAATTCACGCGGCTGCAGGCGCAATTCCCGCCCCTGGTGGAAAACCTTGCGCTCGCCGATGAGGAAGCGGTAGTCGCGATAGACCAGCAATTCGTTTCTCGGCATGCCGTGCGCGGCAAACGAGGTGCGATTCAGCAGGCATTGCACCTTCAACCGGATTTCCTGCAGGTCGAAGGGATGAAGAACGAAATCGAAATTCCTTTCGCCGGGAAATTCGCTGTCGATGCGCTGCAATGCGTCGGTGCTGTCGGAGTCGACCGCGAACAGCACGGGCGCATCAGTCAATCCGCGGATCGCCTGCACCCAGCGTGCGCTGGCGTCGGCGGGCAGGGGCAGCAGGACCAGCCCGCTGCCCTGTCCCGCCTGCAGGGCGTTGACGAAATCACTCAATAGATCGAAAGCCGCGGGGGACGGCTCACGCGCCGGCGGCAGGCCGATGACCTGACGTGCATCCAGGTAGGAGCCCTGGGCGCGAGACTCTGGCGAAATCATTCCAAACTCTCCGTTCAACAATGGATGTCACGGAGAAATGCCTTTGCCGCATTCCGCCATGACCTTTCGGGGAGCGGAATGTATCGGCTCGTAATCGGATCCGACAATGCCGATAACTGACCATTCATGACGGTCGCTGGCAAGCCTGCAAGCTTAAAAAATGCAAACCTTTGTCTCACACGACTCAGGAATGCGCACTTTCAAGCCTGGGCCCCGAAAAGATGCCTGGGTGCCACCTGAACCCGCACTTGTTAATGACGAAAACTGTCAATAAATGCGAAGTTAGGGAAATGAAAACGTTTTCGTTCGAGCACGGAAAAGTTCACGCTTTTGGGACGGGCACGCTGAATACGGCCGGGCCCGCGGAATCCTGATTCCGATACGCCATCTGCAACGGCAAGGTCAGCCGGAAGACCGTGCCCTCTTCGTCGCTGGACACCAGCGCGACGTCGCCGCCGTGCTGGCGGGCGATGGTGCGCGAGATGTGCAGGCCGAGCCCCGAGCCGGGAACCTGCGCGGAGGTGACGCCCCTGAAGTAGCGCTCGAAGAGGCTGCCCCGCTCGGACTCCGGAATCGGCTTCCCCCCGTTCGAGACGGTCACGTGGAAGAGACCCGTGCCAGCCTCGCAGCGGACCTCGACTGCGGAATCCGCGGGCGAGTATTTCAGGGCGTTCTGGATCAGGTTCCGGATCGCCATCTCGACCCTTTCCTGAACGCCCCAGCACGTCGCCCGGCCGATGCTCGCCCTCGCCTCGATGCGTACCCGGGCGTTCTCCTCGGGCAGTCCGATGCTGCAGAGGTTTTCGACCACGTCCCGCAGGTCGAAGCTGCCGGACGCGGGCGCCGAGCCGACCTCCAGCGCGTCGTCGAGCAGGATGTTCTCGATGAGCGCGGTGAGGCGGCGGGTGGCCTTGCGGATCTTGTCCATGCCGCGCTTCACACGGTCTTCCTGCCCGGACGGCGAAAGCTCCAGCGCCTGCGCCACCGCATCGACGATGGCCAGCGGCGTGCGGAACTCGTGCGAGACGACGGCCACGAATTCGCGCTGGCGCACCCTGTCTTCGAGCGCCTGCTTGGCGACCTTCATCGAATCGAATGCCAGCTTGCGATCGGCCCGCCACTTCAGCTCGGCCTGCCTGGAGCGGCTGGCAACCGCGAAGTTCAGCAGCAGCAGATTCGCGAGCTGCGCCAGCGGAATCCAGGACTCCAGGATGAACGGCTGCGCGATGTGCACGACGTCCAGCAGCACCAGCAGGAAGAAAAGCCACGACAGGTTCACCGCGGAGAAGACGAGCGCCGCAAGAAGGTATTGGAAGGCCCGGTGGCGCACTATCAGCCAGAAGAAGAACCCGACATTGAAGAGGCCGACGACGATCTCGAGATACGCCGCCACGCGAATCGCGCCGTCGGCGCCCCACATCGAAAGCACCGCCATCACCGCGAAGGCCGCGGCCGACGCGTTCATGAACCGCACCGCCCAGGCCGAGTACTGCCGATAGTTGAAGAACCGGCGCGCGAACACCGCGGCCATCGACATCAGGACGCATGAGGACACGTCGACGAAACGGTCGGCCATGAGCGGCTGCTCGGGGAAGAACAGCGAGCTCGCGTAGCCCTGCATGGCGACGACCGCGACCAGCATGCTCGCCAGGAACAGCGCGTACACCGGATAGATGCCGTTGCGAAGCCAGGCCCAGAAGATCAGGTTCATGAGCACCATCACGACGATGGCGCCGGCGAAGGCGGAGAAGAACACCATCCGCTTCGTCTCTTCCGCCTGCAGGCTGGCCTTCTGCCAGGCATGAATGCAAAGAGGAGCCAGCCCGTGCGTGTTTATCCGCAGGTAATAGGTTTGAGGCGAAGAATCCACGGACACCGGAAAAGCCAGTGCGCTGGTGCGCAGGGCGCGGCCCGCGAATGAATGCTGGTCGCCCAATTCGCTGGACCAGATCGATCCGTCCGGATTGCGCGCATATACGCGTATGTCGTCGACCCAGCTGGGAAATATCTGGACCGCCCAGTCCGCCGGCGCATCGGATTCGCGCTGCAATGAAAACCGGACCCAGAAAATTCCGCTCGAATGATCCTGCTCGTGCCAGGTTTTCATGGGAATGAATTCAATGCCCGGGCGGGCATCAAGAATGTCATCGATGGTGACATTTCCGGAAACATCCCGGAATACGTCGGCTTCCCGCCCGATCGCGACCGGCCGGTCTTTACCCTGGTCCTCCTGAAGCACAATAGCTTGCGCGCCCAGTGAAAGCAGCCAAAGTGCCATTCCGAAAAAAAGAACAAGGCAGGCTTTCGCCTTCATGCGGTTGATATATATATGGCTCATCTTCGGCGCTCCAGAACTCTCGCCCCCCAAGGTCGAAGAGAGGTGCATCCATGAATATTACGAAATCCGATCCCGATAAAAAGATAGCCGTCTACCTGATCGAGGACGAGGAAGACCTTCAGGAAGCGCTGGTCTACAGCCTCGAGCAACTGGGCTTCAAGGCCAGCGGTTTCTCGACGGCCGCCGAGTTCTACAGGGCCTATGCCGTCAGCCGCTGCGACATCGTCGTCATCGACATCGAACTGCCGGACGAAGACGGCTTCTCGATCGCGCAGCACCTGCGCTCCGCCAGCGACGTCGGGATCGTGTTCGCGACCGCGCGCGGCGACCTCGGCGACCGCGTGCGCGGCCTGCGCGGCGGTGCCGACGCCTACTTCGTGAAGCCCGTGCACGCCGAGGAACTCGCGGCCTCGCTGGAAGCCATCTACCGGCGCATCCAGGCATCCGGCAGCGGCACCGGCCGCACGTCGCCCCAGCAGCAGGCCGTGGCGCGCGGCACGGGGCGCTGGGTCCTCAAGGAAGGCGACTGGATGCTCCACGACCCCGAGGGGCGCTCGCTGCGCCTCACGATGTCGGAGCGGGCCATCGTGTCGAGCCTCTTCAAGCAGCGCAACAAGCCCGTCGACCGCACGCAACTGGCGACCGCGCTGGGCGGCGACCTCGAGCATTTCGACCTGCAGCGCGTGGATGCCGTGGTCAGCCGCCTTCGGCGCAAGGCGACCGCCGCTGGAATGCCGCTGCCGCTGCACGCGGTGAGGGGCACGGGCTACCAGTTCCACGCCTGAGCCGGCGCAACGAGCGGCGGCCAGCGTGCAGAGCTACCCGCCTCCTGCCTCCTACTTGAACTCGTCCACCGTCAGGCCCAGCTTGCGCACCTTGTCGTGCAGCGTCTGGCGCGCGATGCCGAGCGCGGCGGCGGTGGCCGGCTGGTCGCCGCGCTGGCGGCGCAGTTCCTCGACGATCACCGCGCGCTCGAACGACTCCACCTGCTGCGGCAGCCCGCGCGGCAACGCGGGCACGCCCTGCGCGCCACCACCGGCGCCGCCGTGCGTCTGCGTGAGGCGCTCGCCCAGCAGGCCCAGCACGAAGCGGTCGGCCACGTTGCGCAGTTCGCGCACGTTGCCGGGCCACGCGTAGGCCATCAGGTCGGCCAGCTGCGCGTTGCTCAACAGCGGCGCGGGGCGGTCGTAGCGGGTCGCGGCCTGCAGGGTGAAGTGCTCGAAGAGCAGCGGGATGTCCTCGCGCCGCTCGCGCAGGGGCGGCAGTTCGATGAAGGCCACGCCCAGGCGGTAGTACAGGTCGGCCCTGAACTTCTGCTGGTCGCTCATGGCCTTGAGGTCGTCCTTGCTCGCGGCCACCACGCGGCAGTCGAAGGGAATGGTCTTGTTGGAGCCGATGCGCTCGATGCTGCGCTCCTGCAGCGCGCGCAGCAGCTTGATCTGCACCGCCATCGGCATGCTCTCGATCTCGTCGAGGAAGAGCGTGCCGCCGCTGGCGTATTCGAACTTGCCCACGCGCATGCGGCTCGCGCCGGTGAAGGCGCCGGCCTCGTGGCCGAAGAGCTCGCTCTCGGCCAGCGACTCGGGCAGGCCGCCGCAGTTGAGCGGCACGAAATGCTGGCGGCGGCGCGCGCTGTGGTCGTGCAGGCAGCGCGCGACCAGTTCCTTGCCCGTGCCGGTCTCGCCGTACACCAGCACGTCGGCGGAGGTATCGGCCAGCGTCTTCACGGTCTGGCGCACCTGCTGCATCTGCGCCGATCGGCCGATCAGCACCGACTGGATGCCCTGCCAGTTCTCCAGCGCGTCGCGCAGCGCGCGCACCTGCAGGCTGAGCTGCCGCCGCTCGATGGCGTGGCGCACGATGGCCACCAGCCGCTCTGAGCCGAAGGGCTTCTCGATGAAGTCGTAGGCGCCCTCGCGCATGGCCTGCACCGCCATCGCGATGTGGCCGTGGCCGGTGACCAGGATCACCGGCAGCTCGGGATCGACATTGCGCAGCTCGGGCAGCCACTCGGTGCCGCTCAGGCCCGGCAGACGCACGTCGCTGATGACGACGGCGGGCACGCCGAACGTGATGTGCGGGCGCGCGCGCTCGGCGCTGGGAAAGGACTCGACTTCGAAACCGGCCAGGGTCAGCACCTGGGTGGTGCTGACGCGGACGTCTTCGTCGTCCTCGATCAGCATCACCCGGATGGCAGGGGCTTCGCTCACTTGGGGATCACTCCTGTTGTGCAATGGAAAGGGCGTCGGAAACCGGCGGCTGGCTGCTGCTGTCGTGCATCACGGCGATGGCCGCCGGCAGGTCGATGACGAAGCAGGCCCCGCCGCCGTCCAGGTTGGCCGCGCGCAGCGTGCCGTCCATGGACCGCACCAATTGTGCCGAGATCACGAGACCCAGTCCCAGGCCCGATCCCGCCGCCTTGCCGGTGACGAAGGGTTCGAACAGGCGCTGCAGGATGTCGGGGCGGATGCCCGGGCCGGTGTCGGTCACCGACAGCAGCACGCGCCCCTCCTTCGGCCGCGCCTGAAGGCGCAGCTTGCGCACCGGCGCGTCCTGCATGGCGTCGATGGCGTTGCGCATCAGGTTGGCGAGCACGCTGCCGAGCGCGGCTTCTTCCGCCATCACGCTCAGCGTGGCGGGCTGCACGTCGACCTCGATGGCCACGCGCTGCTTGCGCGAAGCCTCGGCCACGATCACCTGCGCGTCGGCGATCGCGTGCGACAGCAGCACCGGCGCCAGCGGCAGCTCGCTCTTGTAGGCGAAGGTGCGCAGCTGCGAGGTCAGGCGCGCGAGCCGGTCGACCATGCCGCGGATGCGCTCGAGGTTGCCGCGCACGTCGTCGAGGCGGTTCTTGTCGAGCAGGATGGCCGCGCTTTCCGAGAGCGTGCGCATGGCCGTGAGCGGCTGGTTGAGCTCGTGCACGACGCCGGCCGACATCTGCCCGAGCGCAGCCATCTTGCCGGCATGCACCAGCTCGCCCTGCGCCGCGCGAAGCTGCGCGGTGCGCGCGGCCACGGTCGATTCGAGCGTGTCGTGCGCCGCCTGCAGCGCGGCCTGGTTGGCCAGCTTCTGGCGCACCGCGCGGCGGCGCTGCCACAGCGCCACGGCCACCAGCAGCAGCACCGTCATCGCGAGCCCGGCGGTGATGGCCGCGTTGCGCGCCGCCAGGCGCAGCGGCGCGAGGTTGTCGAGCACCACCAGCTGCCATGGCGCGCCGCGCAGGGTGCGGGCGGAGGCGAGCTGGTCGACGCCGTCGAGCGAGATCACCTGCACGTCGCGGTCGAGCGCCTCCTTCTGGGTCCATTGCAGCGGCTGCAGCGCGGCTTCGCCGTAGGGACGGGAGCGCAGCACCTCCGCGCGCTGCAGGGCGTCGAGCGGCAGCAGCGGCCGGAACTTGATGTCCTCGCGCGTGGAAAGGATGACCACGCCGCGCTGGTCGATCAGCGCCACGTCGCCCGGCAGCTTGCGCCAGGTGCGCTCGGCCTCTTCGAGATTGATCTTCACGGCCACCACGCCGCGCGAGGCCTGCCCGCGCCGCAGCGCATAGGAAAGGTAATAGCCCGGCTTCTTGCTGGTGATGCCCACGCCGTAGAAGCGGCCCCTGCCCTGCCCCAGCGCGTCGATCACGTAGGGCCGGAACGACAGGTCCTGGCCCACGGTGGTGCCGGGCTTGTCCCAGTCGGAGGCCGCCAGCGAGGTGCCGGAGGCGTCGAGCACGTAGAGCATCTCCGCCCCGGCCGCGGCATTGACGCCGTCGAGGTAGCGGTTGACCGAATCGCGCAGCCGCGTGTCCGCGGGCGTGCCGAGCAGCGCCGGCACCAGCGGCGTCATCTCCAGCAGCGCGGGCAGGTAGTCGAAGCGGGCCAGGTCGGCGTCGAGGCCGGTGGCGAGCATGTCGAGGCGGTGGTCGGCCGCTTCGCGCAGCCGGGCCAGGCCGGTCTGCATGGCGACCTGGTAGCCCGCGAAGGCGGCCACGGCCACCAGGGCCAGCGCACCGCCCCAGCGGGGCAGGCCGCGCCACCCTCTTGTCGCCTGGTCGGAATGTGGTTCTAGACGCCGGGCCGGCTCCCTTGGATTCATGGGCCCGTTATTGCACAAGGCCGGGCCGCCCGCATTAGTGGCAGCCCGATGGCCCCTGGGCGGGGCCGGAGGGAGCGGAAAAAAAGATCAGGAAGCCTGGCGCGCGCCGCTGGCAGGCATGTGCGCCTCGGTGGCGTCGAGCACGCGCTCCGGCTCGTCGGCCTCGGCCGTGCTTTCCTGGTTCAGGTGCTGGTTCATGCGCACGGTGTCGAGGTCGCCGGTCCACTTGGCGACGACCAGCGTGGCGACGCCGTTGCCGATCAGGTTGGTGAGCGCGCGGGCTTCCGACATGAAGCGATCGATGCCCAGGATCAGCGCCAGCCCCGCCACCGGCACGTGTCCCACCGCCGACAACGTCGCCGCCAGCACGATGAAGCCGCTGCCGGTGACGCCCGCCGCGCCCTTGGAGGTGAGCAGCAGCACCGCCAGCAGCGTGAGCTGCTGCGTGAGCGTCATGTCGGTGTTGGTGGCCTGCGCGATGAACACGGCCGCCATCGTCAGGTAGATGGAAGTGCCGTCGAGGTTGAACGAGTAGCCGGTCGGAATCACGAGGCCGACCACCGACTTCTTCGCGCCCAGGTTCTCCATCTTGGCCATCATGCGCGGCAGCACCGACTCGCTCGACGAGGTGCCCAGCACGATCAGCAGTTCTTCCTTGATGTACTTGATGAACTTCCAGATGCTGAAACCATGGGCCCTGGCAATGCCGCCCAGCACCACGAAGATGAACAGCAGGCAGGTGGCGTAGAAAGTGGCCATCAGCTGGCCCAGCTGCAGCAGCGAGCTCACGCCGTACTTGCCGATGGTGAAAGCCATCGCGCCGAAGGCGCCGATGGGCGCGACCTTCATGATGTAGCCCACGATCACGAAGAGCACGTGCGAGCCCTTCTCGATCACGTCGAACACCAGCGTGCCGCGGCCGCCGAAGCGGTGCAGCGCGAAGCCGAACATCACGGCGATCAGCAGCACCTGCAAAATTTCGCCCTTGGCGAAGGCGTCGACCACCGTGCTCGGAATGATGTTGAGCAGGAAGTCGGTGGTGCTCTGCATCTTGCCCGGGCCGGTGTAGGCCGCGATGCTCTTGGTGTCGAGCTGGGTCACGTCGATGTTCATGCCCGCGCCGGGCTTGAGCACGTTCACGAGCACCAGGCCCACGATCAGCGCGATGCTGCTGACGATCTCGAAGTACAGCAGCGCCATGCCGCCGGTCTTGCCGACCTTCTTCATGTCCTCCATGCCGGCGATGCCGACCACCACCGTGCAGAAGATGATCGGCGCGATGATCATCTTGATCAGCTTGATGAAGCCGTCGCCCAGCGGCTTCATGGAGGCGCCGGTGTCGGGATAGAAATGGCCCAGGAGCACCCCGAGCACGATGGCCGTGATGACCTGGAAGTACAGGGATTTGTAGAAGGGCTTGGGGGCGGTCTGGTGTTCCATGGGGGTGCTCATTGGTTTGTCTCCAGGTTCGTGACCGGGCCCCGCATCGGGGGCGCACGGCCGGCCGGTGGTTCAGCAATCGACATGCCACGGCCGGCAGGGGCCGGCGCGCGCCCTAAGTCCTTGATTTCACGAGGCTTTTCCCTGTGGGGTGCAAGACGCTCCGCCGACGATCCGGATGCCGCCGACCGGCCCCGTCCGAGCTTCCGGATCGTCGGCACCGGGTAAACCCTAGGTGCCCAGCGGTGTCAGACTCGGCGCATGAACGACAACGCCCGGCCGGAGGCGGCCACGGAAGGCGCTTCGAAGCGCATCGCCCTCACCGTGGCCGCCGCCTTCTTCATGGAGACGCTGGACGCCACCGTCATCGTCACGGCGCTGCCGGCCATCGGCGCCGGCTTCGGCATCGGGGCGCTCGATGCGAGCCTGGGCGTCACGGTCTACCTGATCGCGATGGCGGCGCTGGTGCCGGCTGCCGGCTGGTGCGCGGGCCGCTTCGGCGCGCGGCGGGTGTTCGCGCTGGCGGTCGGCACCTTCACCCTCGCCTCGCTGGCCTGCGGGCTCGCGCCGACTTTCGAGTTCTTCGTCGCGGCGCGCGTGCTGCAGGGCGCGGCCGCCGCCTTCATGTCGCCGGTGGGCCGGCTGGTGGTGCTGCGCGAGACGCCGAAGCACCGGCTGATCGAGGCCATCGGCACCATCACCTGGCCGGGTCTCATCGCGCCGGTGATCGGGCCGCCGCTGGGCGGGCTGATCGCCACGCATGCGTCGTGGCGCTGGATCTTTTTGCTGAACGTGCCGCTGGGCCTCGTCGGCCTGTGGCTGGTGATGCGGCTCTTTCCGCGCCGGGCCGACGCGGCGCCGGTGCGCTTCGACGCGACCGGCTTCGTGCTCACCGCCATCGCGCTGGCCGCGCTGGTCGAAGGCCTCACGCGGCTGGGCGGGCCACAGCCGGGCTCGGCCGTCACGCTCGGCCTGCTGGCCGCCGGCGTGGTGACGGCGCTCGCCGCCGTACAGCACGCGCGGCGCGTGGCGGCGCCACTGCTCGACCTGCGCGCGCTCGCGGTGCCGACCTATGCGCTGGCCACGGCGACCGCCGGCTTCGTCTCGCGCGTCGCCATCAACGCCTCGCCCTTCCTGCTGCCGCTGATGTTCCAGATCGGCTTCGGCATGAGCGCCTTCCACGCGGGCTCGATGCTGCTGGTGTACATGGCCGGCAACCTCGTGATGAAGAGCGCCACCACGGCGGTGCTGCGGCGCTTCGGCTTTCGCCGCGTGCTGACGTTGAACGGCGCGATCTGCGCCGCCACGCTCTTCGGCTGCGGGCTGCTGTCGCCCGGCGACCCGCTGCCGTTGATGTGCGTGCTGCTGTTCGTGGCGGGCATGGCGCGCTCGATGAACTTCACCGCCATCAACACGCTCGCCTTCGCCGACGTGCCGGACGAGACACGCGCCGGCGCCAGCACGCTCGGCACGATGCTGCAGCAGGTGTCGCTCGCGCTCGGCGTGGCCCTGGGCGCGATGGTGCTCGGCGCGTCGCAGGCATTGCGCGGCGCGCCGGCCGTGGAACTCGCCGACTTCAGGCATGCCTGGTACGTGGTCGGACTGCTGATGGCCATTGCGACGCTGATGACGCTGCGGCTCGACCGCCATGCGGGCGTGGCGGTATCGCGGAGGTCGTGAGAACATCTTCCGCTGCCTTTCCTTGACGGAGATTCGCTTCATGCCACTTCACATCGGCATCGTCGGCTGCTCGGCCGAAGGCGCTGCGCTCTGCTATCGCACGCTGTGCGTCGAAGGCGCCAGCCACATGGGCCACGCGCATGCGCACCCCGAGGTATCGATGCACACGCATTCGCTCGCCGCGTACGTGGACTGCCTCGATCGCGGCGACATCGACGGCGTCGCGCAGCTGATGCTGTCGTCAGCACGCAAGCTCGCCGCGGCCGGCGCGGACTTCCTGATCTGCCCCGACAACACCATCCACCAGGCGATGCACATCGTGCTGCCGCAATCGCCGCTGCCGTGGCTGCACATCGCCGAGGTGGCCGCGGCCGAAGCGGTGTCGCGCGGCTTTCGCAGCGTGGGCGTGCTGGGCACGCACTGGCTGGTGAACAGCGAGGTCTATCCGCGGGCTCTGTCGGCCGCCGGCCTGGAAGCCGTGCGTCCCGAAGCCGGGGAGCGCGCCACGATGGGCCACATCATCATGGACGAGCTGGTGCGCGGCGTGATCAGGCCCGAGTCGACCGCGGTGCTGCAACGCATGATCGACGGCCTGAAGTCGCGCGGCTGCGATGCCGTGGTGCTGGGCTGCACCGAGCTGCCGCTGGTGCTGAACGACGGCAACTCGGCGCTCCCCACGCTCGACTCCACGCGCCTGCTGGCCCGCGCGGCGCTGCGGCACGCTACGGCGGCCGGCTGAGCTTTCGATCAAACTGGAAACAAGGAGACATCGATGCCCGACATCGCCACGATGCAGAAACTGCTGGACACGATCTTCCCTGGCCTCATGGGCGTGCGGCTCACCGAGCTCGCGCCCGAGCGCGTGGTCGCGCAGATGGAGGTGCGGCCCAACCTGTGCACCGCCGGCGGCATCCTCCACGGCGGCGCCTACATGGCATTCGCCGACACGCTCGGCGCTGTCGGCACCATCGTCAACCTGCCCGAGGGCAAGCGAACGACGACGACCGACTCGAGCACCAAGTTCATCGCGGGCGCGCGCGTCGGCACCACGGTCACCGGCACCAGCGTGGCGCTGCATCGCGGGCGCACGACGCAGGTGTGGCAGACCTCGGTGACCAATGCCGACGGCAAGCTGTGCGCGGTGGTCACGCAGACGCAGCTGGTGCTCGACTGAGGCGCCTGGTCGCACCGCCGGCGCGCGTCGGCATGCGCTTACGGCCGCTTCGCACAGCGTCCTATCGACGCACCCGCCCTGGTTCCTAGCCTGGGATTCAGGCGCCGGACATCCTCATCCCTGTGTGCAACCAACGCCGGTGCCCCCAAGGAGATGACCATGAACAAGCTCATATGGTCCTGCGCCGTCGCGTCCTGCCTCGGCGTGCTTTCGGCCCACGCCCAGATGAACACGCCGCAGGCGGCAACCGTCGACCCCGCCGTTGCTGAACTGAAGGCGGGCCGCGACAAGATCGCGGCCGACTACAAGGCCGACCGCGCCGCATGCGACGCCCTGAAGGACAACGCCAAGGACGTCTGCGTCGAGGAAGCCAAGGGCAAGGAAAAGATCGCCAAGGCCCAGCTCGACCAGAAGCTGATGCCCAGCGACAGCAACGCCCGCAAGGTGGCCGAAGCCAAGGTGGAAGCGGCCTACAGCATCGCCAAGGAAAAGTGCGACGACCAGAAGGGCGACGCCAAATCCGCCTGCGTGAAGCAGGCCAAGGCGGACGAGGACAAGGGCAAGGCCGAAGTCAAGGCGATGAAGAAGTAGCGACGAAGAAGCAGGCCCGCCCTACGCCCTACGCAACTACGCAGCGCCCCACCCGCCGCCGATCGCCTTGTACAGGTTGACCATGTTCACGGCGGCCTTGAGCTGCAGCTCGATCAACTGCTGCTGCTCGGCATAGAGTTCGCGCTGCGCGTCCTGGCTGGAGAAATAGTCTTCCAGGCCGCTGCGAAAGCGCGTGCGCGAAATGCCGGCCACCTTCTCCAGTGCCTGCACGCGCGCCTGCTGCGCCTCGAGCTGCGGCGCCAGATGGTCGTCGGCGATCAGCGCGTTGGCGGTTTCGCGAAAAGCCACCTGCGCCGCGGATTCATAGGAAGCCATTGCCGCGGCCAGCCGCTCTTCGCTGGCCGTGACGTTGGCGGACCTGCGGCCCCAATCGAACAGCGGAAGCGACACGCCCAGCACACCGGCCCAGCTGGCGTTGCCGCCGCTGAGCAGCGTCGACAGTTCCCTGCTCACGCCGCCGGTGAGCGCGGTCAGCGAGATGGTCGGCAGCATGGCCGCCTTGGCCGCGCCCACACCCGAGTTGGCGGCCTCGACGCGCGCGTAGGCCGCCAGCAGGTCGGGCCGGCGCTGCAGCAGGCTCGACGGCATGCCGGGCGCGACCTGCGCGGTGGAGCGCTGCGGCCAGGGCCGTGCAGCGCCCGTGTCCGGCGGCACGGCTTCGCCCACCAGCACGTTCAGCCCCTGCAGATCCTGCGCGACGCGCATGCGGTATTCCTCCTGCCGCACGCGGGCGTTCTGCAGCAGCGACTGCGCGCGGTACACGTCCAGCTGCGCCGCGCCGCCGACCGCCTTGGCGCGGCCGATCATGTCGGCATTGGCGGTCAGCCCGGCCGCGTTGGAATCGGCCAGGCTCAGCAATGCGCGGTCGGCGCGCAGCGTGAGATAGGCATTCGACACCTCGCCCACCAGGTTCATGCGCGCTGCCGCGTAGTCGCGGTCGCCGGCCTCGGCCAGCGAGCCGCCCTGCTGCGCGCTGCTCTGCTGGCGGCCGAAGAAGTCGAGCTCGTACGACGTCACGCCGGCCTGGATGTCGAAGCTGTTGGAAACGCTGCCGTCCGACGGCAGGTTGCCGACCGGGCTCAGCGAGCCCTGCGGCGTGGTCTGCGCGCGCTGGGCATGGGCCGACAACCCCAGCGGCGGGAACAGCGATGCACGCCCCGCGGCATACACGGCCCGCGCCTCGCGCGCCTTCGCCGCGTAGACGCGCAGGTCGCGGTTGCGCGACAGCGCGGTGGCGATCAGGCCGCGCAGTTCGTCGTCCTGCACGAAGCCGCGCCAGTCCACCGGCTCCGCGGCCGGCCGCGCCGCGCCGGCCGGCCATTGCGAGGGCACGGACAGGTCGGGCTGCTTCATCGGCGGCGTGAGATTGCAGCCGCTCACCACCAGCAGGACGCACAGCGCCAGCACCAGCAATATCAGGCGCAGGCTCAGGCGCACGAAGCCGGCGCCGGGCGAGCGGAAGCCCGCGCTCGCGAACAGGGCCGAGGCGGCCCGCCAGGGCCGCACCTGCACGGCGACATGGCTCGGCACCACGTTGAACACATGCCTCACCAGGTGCTCGCGCTGCGCCTCGGTGCCGGCGAACCGCAGGTCGGCACCGGCCGAACTGCGGCCTGCTAGGAGGGCCGGGAGCCAGCCCACCGGGTCGACGTACACCTCCAGCGGCTGGCCGACGCGCAGGCGCTTGAACAGGGAGCCGCCTTCGAGCAGCGCACCGTCGGCCGCGATGTTGACGAAGCGCGATTCGCCTTCTCCAGCGGCGGTCCGCACCCGTGCGCGGGCGCGCCACGGAAAGCGCTCCTCCTGCTGCGGCCTGGGCAGGTCGACGCAGGCCATGAGCGCCCCCAGGCACAGCACCAGCGCGATGCCGGTCCACACGAGGTTGAGTTCGTCGCCGGGCGTCAGCGCCGCTCCTTCCAGCGCCGCCGAGGCGGCGCCGCCCTGCAGCGCCACGAACAGGCCGCCGAAGACGGCGACCAGCTTCCAGTGCACGACAGTCCTGGAGCGGTCGAGCCCCTTCGCCGTCACCTTGAACGGATGGCCGAAGGGCCGCAGCATCGCGTTGAGCAGCGTGCCGGTGACGGCCATCGCGGCCACCAGCTGGCTCACCTCGCTGAACACGGGCAGGCAGCGGCGCTGGCTGATCCAGTAGCTGTAGGCCCAGAACATCATGAGCGGCGGCAGGCCGTAGGCGGCAAAGGCCTGCGGCGTCGCATGGAAGGCCGAGACGCCGGCATACCAGTACAGCACCGGCGCCAGCATGATCAGCGCCATGAAGGGCTTGCCCAGCCAGTGCAGCAGCCCGTGCACGAAGTGCAGCCGCGCCGAAAGGCTGTAGCCCGCGCCGCGCAGCGGGCCGTCGGGAAGCAGCGCGAGCTGCACCGTGCCCAGGCACCAGCGGCTGCGCTGGTTGATGTAGTCGATGATGCTCTCGGCCGACAGCCCGTTCGACAGCCGCTCGCCCAGCCAGCGCGTGACGTGGCCGCGCCGCAGCAGCAGATAGGTGGTGTGGATGTCCTCGCACACGCTGCCCACCGGGAAGCCGCCCGCGGCGGTGATCAGGTCGCGCCGCACGATGAACGAGGTGCCCACGCAGAAGGCCGAGTCGGCCGCGTCCTTCGCCGGCTGCAGCACGTCGAAGAACACGCGCTGCTCGTCGACCCAGCTGTCGGTGGCGCGCAGGTTGTGCTGGATGGGGTCGGCGTTGTAATAGAACTGCGGCGTCTGCACCAGCCCGACGCGGCGGTCCTCGAACAGCCCGAGCATGCGGTAGACGATCTCGCGCTGCGGCGCGAAGTCCGCGTCGAGCACCAGGATGAAGGGCGCGTTGGTCGCGTCCGCGGACAGGCGCAGCCCGTTGTTGAGGTTGCCGGCCTTGGCGTGGCTGTTGTCGGGCCGCCGCGCGTAGTGCACGCCCCTGCGTTCGCAGTAGTCGCGCAGCCAGTCGCGCCGGGTGTCGTCGAGCACCCAGACATTCAGCCGCGGATAGTCGATGGCCTGGGCGGCGATGATGGTCTTCTCAAGCACCGCCAGCTCTTCGTTGTACGTGCAGATGAACACGTCCACCGCCGGCACCTGCCCGCCACGGGCGCGCAGCGCGGCTTCTCCGCGGTCGGCCTGCCCGCGGTTGTCGCGGCGCCTCACCAGCATCTGGATGGACATCAGCGTGTAGACGATGGCCGCCAGCTCGAAGCACAGGAACCCCCAGGCGAACAGCGTTCCGAAGCCGAGGTCCGATGGCGGCATGGTGGCGACCACGCGCCAGACCGCGTAGCGAAGCAGGAGCAGCGCGGTCAGCGCGCCGAACAGCATGCGATGCGAGATGCGATCGACGCTGGCCCGGCTCATCAGGAGCAGCGCGATTGCCCCGATCAGGGCGTTGAGCTGGAATTCCGGTGTGGCGATCAGGCTGGACATGATGGAGTGGCTTCCGATGCGGCAGTCTTGCCGGTGAAGGGGTTGAAACCGGTGGCGGCCAGGGCGATCCAGGCCGTGGCGCCGAGGTGCGGCCAGTGGTAGTAATAGAAGTCGGCGCCCGCCGAGTCGGGGCCTATGGCCAGGCCGGTGGAAATGCGGGAGGCCGGCGTCGCGTAGTACAGGCCGTTGCCGGCGCGCTGCGATGCGAGCAGTTGCCACAGGGCCTCGGGCGCGGAGCCTTTGCGCGCCACCAGCGTGGCGGCGGCCTGCGCACTGCCTTCGGTCCAGATGCCGTCGGGGTTGCGCGAGAAGCCGTAACCGGCTTCGAAGCGATGGTGCCTCTCCACCCAGTCGAGCCCCTTGCTCCAGGCGCACGAGCCCTCGGGCGCGGCCAGCAGCGGCCAGAGTTGCGCATCCAGGCCGGAGCCTTCGGTGGAGAGGGTTGCGCCGTCCTCCTTGGTGCCGATGTGGAAGCGCTGCTCCTGGGGGCTCCACATGCGCCCCACGAAATCGAGCGCGGTGCGCGCCTGCCGATGCTCCGGCGCGTCGCGCTGGCCGCTGGCGCGCGCGGCCCATGCGGCGGCCATGGCGATGTCGATGTTGTGCTCGGTGGATTTCCAGGTCTGGGCGCGCTGCGCGTTGTCCCAGCCGTAGCGCCCGCCGTTGTAGCCGTCCTGCCCGTTCCTGGCGCGCGTGTTCTGCTCGGTCCAGGCCAGCAGCTTGCGCGCGGTCTCCAGATAGGCCGGGGCCGAACCCGACGGCGGCTCGGCCTGGAACAGGTTCAGCATGAGCAGCGCCGCCCAGGCCACGTTGCCGGTGGCGGTGCTGACCTGGTAGGCGTCGGCAATCCACTGCTTGCGCTGCGCGTCCCAGCGGCCGGGCAGCGCGGGCTTTTCCTCGGTCACCGGTCCGGCGCGGTAGGCGTTGCGCACGCGCCCGTCGGAAAAGCTCTGGTCGTGCGCGACGGCGCGCACCACCGCATCGCCGATGCGCCTTGCGGCGGCGCGGTCGCCGCAGGCCAGCAGCGCGATGCCGGCCAATGCGTTGTCGTAGGTGAAGGCGGCACCCGCGAGCGCGGGCTCGAACGGCGGCTCGCCGCGCGCGCCATCGGCCGGCCTGTAGCTCGCGAGGAACAGCGGCCCGGAAGCGGCGTCCGCCTGGTCGTGCACGACCGCGCGGCGCAACCCCTCGCAGCTCTCGCGCGCGAGCGCCTGCTGCGTGGCACCCGCCTGAGGCGCCGCAGCCGCGGCCGCGGCACAGGCCAGCGCGGCCGAGGCGGCGCACCACACCCGCACACGGGAGAAAGAGGAGATCGACATGGCGTTCTCTCTGGAGGATGTGGAGCCTGGGGGCGCGCGAAGAGCCCGCGCTCAGGTCCTGAGGCTGGCCGAGACCACCTTGCCCGGCACGCAGATGCTCTGCTGGCGGGCCGCGGACTGCTGCGACTCGCCGTCCTCGATGCGCGCCACGGCGTAGATGGAGCCCTGCTCGGCATAGGGAAAGGGCACGCTGTACGTGCTCTGCAGCGCGTCGGAGGCCACGGGCAGCAGCTGTTCGACGCGCGCGGGCATCGCGGCCGTGTTCTCGCCGATCTTCACGTCGAGCACCGAGCCGATGCTCAGGCGCTTGGCCAGCCGCGCGGGAAACACCGCGACGACGCCGAGCCGGCTGCAATCGGTGACGCGCACGAGCGAAGCGCCCGCGGTGACATACGCGCCCTCGGGCATCAGCACGGTGTGCACCAGCCCCGGCTGCGTTGCCGTGACCTGGTAGGCGGCGAGCTTCTCGACGCGGCGGCGCTCGTCTTCCTCGAGCTGCGAGATCTGCTTGAGCTGCTGCACGATGGCCGTGCCGTCCTGCCGGGCCCGGTCGATGCTGTTGCGAAGCGCTTCGCGCCGGCTCGTGAGCGTCTGGAACAGGTTGCTGCCGCCGGTGCCCACGAAGGCGCCCTGCCCCGCGCTCGCCACGGTCTGCGCCTGTCCGGCGAAGGCCTGCTCGGCCACCGCCGCGTTGGCGCGAGCGGTGCTCAGCTGGGCCTCGGCCGCGTTCATCACCTGCTCGCTGATCGCGCCTTCCTTCAGCAGCGCCTCGCTGGTGCGAACCTTGTTCTCCTGCTCGGCCACCACGCTGTGCGCGACGTCGCGCTGGCGCTGGGCGATTTCCCACGAGTCCCAGGTCTGCGCCAGCGAGGCCTCCCGATGCACCTGCGCCTGCTGGCCCACGGCCCTCATCTCCTGGCTGTCGGCCTTGAACTGGTTGCCCAGCTGCGACAGCTGGCTCTGCAACGCCAGGCGCTGAGTCGTCAGCGTGGTGAGGATCTCCTGGCTCACCGTCGGATTGCGCACCGTCGCCACCAGCGAGCCCGGCACCACCGCGTCGCGCGAGTGCACCGCCATCTGCGTGACCACGCCGCTGATCGGCGAGGTGACGAGCCCCACCGGCGCCTGCAGCACCGCCCGCGTCGCCTGGGCCGACAGCAGCGGCGCGACCAGGGTCGAAATCATGAGCCACAGCACGAACGCCAGCAGCGCATAGCCCGCCAGCTTCGGAACGAAGGCGCCCCGCTGCCGGCTGCGTCGGCCGCCCAGGGCCCGGACGCGGCGAGCCGCATCGGACGAAGATGAAATCGGTCTGGACACTCGCATAGCCACCACCCCTTGAAAACGTCGATGGCACGCCGATGCGACGCGCCGCCTGGTGTTGAAAGAAAGAGACCCGATCCCAGTCCTCCACCGGTCCACGGATTGCAGCGCGCTCTGTTTTTCATGCTGCGATGCAATAAAGGTACGCCCGAAGCTGAGTCCTTTCTGCTTCGGTGAGCAACAAGATGTGCAAACTTCACATCTAATTCGGGAGCGCGAAGCGGGGTGAAGTCCTACATCGGCTCCGAGGCGCGAGGGATTGACAGCGCGCAAGCGCGCGGGCATGCCGAGGCATCTCGTGGCCCCCGGTTGTCAGGGAATCAGCGGGCCCGGACTTTCTGGAGTGCGATGGATGCCGTTCTTCGACGCGCGACGCCGACGACCGCGCGAGGGGCTTCGCGGTCAACACGCGGTAACGATATAGCCGCGAACGGTCACGACGACCGTGGGTATTCAGCAGCGGTCAGTCGCCGATCGACGCGGTGCCGCGAGCATCGGAGAGCGATCGGGAGTCATGAAAGGAAGGATGCGCCGCCGTATGTGTATCGGCGGGCCGCTTCGCCGGGCGAGCAGCGTGCCCGGGAAGAAATTGCGCTGTCGCTGTATTGCGCGGGGATCATCGGCACGGTCCGGCAACGCCTCGGCGCATTCGCGCCGATCGACGTTGCCCCCTGCCCTGGTCGCTCAGTCGCGACCTTCGTAGTAGCGGCGGTACTGCTCGCGCTCCCATTGATGGCGGCGCCATTCGCGGCGCTCCGCACGGCGTTCTTCCCAGCGCTGGGCACGGCGCTCCTCCCAGCTCGGTTCGTAGTAGACGGGTGCCGGCGTCGAATAGACCGGGGCAGGCTGGTAGTAGGTCGGAGCCGGCCGCGAATAGACGGGAGCCGGTTCGTAGTAGACCGGAGCGGGCTCGCTCACGACCACGCCCGGCACGTTGACGCCGATGGACCAGCTTGTTCCGGCATTGGCGGATGCGACGGCGAACAAGGCACCGGCGGCAACGAGACCCGCGGCAGCCAGCTTGAACATGGATCGGGGAAAAGTCATTTCTTTCACTCCTGAGGACGAAAAAAGCCTCTGATGCACCACCAACGCCCGGGCTCGCGGCACGGCGCACATCGCTACGGTGAAGAACGTTCCCAAATGTCACGCGTGGTGTCACGCGTTGCGGCGAGGGGCCGATGTCTATACTTGCGCCCGTCGCGCCGCGAGACGGCGTGATCGGGTTTAGCAGCTCGAAGAAGCTCTGCGACGCAAGCCGCAGCATTCCGCAGGATCTGCGGCTTTGTCGTTCGTGCCTCCATTTTTGGCGGCTCGGATGGGAGGGCTCGCGCCCTGCCGGTTCTCGCAAGAGCTTCCCGGTCTGCTAACCCGTTCGAGCCGCCGCCATCGTTTAGCAGCGAGTGCGTCGGCTGTTGCAACCCGAAGCTCTTGGAGGCCATTCATGGCTAAATCCGCCCGCGCGCCCTCGCGCCCTCTTCAACACGACCCCGAATCGCTCGCACTGCAAGCGGCCGATGACATCGCGAGCATTCGCGACGTGCACTGCGCGTACGCGTGCCTGGAGAAGCTCATCATCGCCCGGCATGTGAGCGACTGCGAAGAGGTCTATCCGACACGCTCCGAACTCGCCGCGCTGGTCCGCCTCGTCAACGAGGAACTGAACCGGCGCATCGAGGCAGCGGAAGGCACCATCGGCTCGCTGCGCGAGAGTTGCGCGGCCTGAGGGCCACTGCGCCGTGCAAGCAAGCCGGCGGGGCCCATAACTGAAAAGCCCCTGATTCAATCAAGAATCAGGGGCTTGGAAGTGGTGGCCTGGGGCGGAATCGAAAAATCGTCCGCACCCCCGACCAACACTGACTCTCGCCAATTTGTCCTTCTTGCTTGGTACGCCTTTGGGTACACCAAACTGGTCAACGGAAGCTGGTCGATTTTCGGCTTCGAACCAACGACACCGACCTCCGCACAGCATTATCCCACTTGCGTCGAGTTGCACTGCGATCGTCTGTCCGAGGCCGCAGATCCCTGCGGCACGGCGATCGATTTGGTTGCGGTCCATTGATGCAATCAAGCGCGAACCCCTTCGACGTGCCGATCAGCGCCCGGCGCACACTGGATCCGGTCAGCAGTTCGGCCGACGTGGTTCCTTGTTGCGAATGAAGTGTGCGAGGTAGCTCAGCATGCGGCGCACTACGGAGAAATCCACCACTTGTCACGCGTTCCTCAATGAAGCGCTTGCGTGTTGAAGACCGGTCACGTGGCGCTATGTCATATGCCTCAGACAACAGCAACGGAGGCTCACGTCAGTGCAGGCTCCCCGGAGGCCTGCTGCACTGGAATATCCGCACGCTCTTCCTTGGTGCAATTCGCGCGGTCCACAAACACCAGTTTTGAGCAGGTGCCCCTCACGCGCTCTTCCGACACCGGGCCGAAGGCGGCAATGATGAGTAGGTCTCCTACGGAGGCCGACGCGCAGCAGAGCAGTTGACCGAAATGATTCCGCTGCCACGCTCGCCACGAGCGGCGTAGGTGACGAAGCGCTCCCCTTGTTGAAATGGTAGCGCGATGGGTCTTGGATTTGAGCAATGTTCGAAACACGATCGGGAAAATTCCCTTGGGAATTTGACGCCCATTGCTGGCCAGTTTGGCAGCGTGCCTCGTCACCCGAGGCGAGGCGGGCGGAGTTTAGACAAGCGCCCAATTCGGGACAATCGCGGATTGCGTATCGCACGTGGGCACAATTCAAGAACAGCAATTCAGGCGCCCACATGCAAACCACCGACGCAAGAAAATCGTCTGTAGTTCTTTCGACTAATTTTTCAATCAAACAGAACCAACGTTCCGATTGGGAAACCCTTCGTCGCCTCGTCCCCTATTTATGGCAGTACAAGTGGCGCGTACTCGCCGCTCTCGCCTTCATGATTGCCGCCAAGGTGGCGAATGTCGGCGTACCGGTATTGCTCAAGGTTCTGATTGATGCTGTCACGCCCAAGCCCGACGTCAAGCAGGTCCTGATGGTTGTTCCCATCGCCCTGTTGCTGGCCTACGGAATGCTCCGCCTTTCCTCGACGCTTTTCACCGAGTTGCGCGAGTTGGTGTTCGCCAAGGCCGCAGAAGGCACGGCACGCAGGATTTCGCTCGAGGTGTTCACACACCTGCACTCGCTGAGCCTGCGCTTTCACTTGGACCGCCAAACCGGAGGTATGACGCGCGACATCGATCGTGGCACTCGCAGCGTGCAGGCACTCATCTCCATGGCCCTGTACAACATCGTTCCCACGTTCATCGAATTGGCTCTGGTACTGACCGTACTGGGCGTGAAGTTCGGAATGTTCTTCATCTGGATCACGGTGGGGGCCCTAGCGCTTTACATCTTTTTCACCGTTGCCGTCACTGAGTGGCGCACCAAGTTCCGCAGGACGATGAACGAGTCCGCCGCGGCTGCGCAGACACGCGCGATCGATTCGCTCCTCAACTACGAAACGGTCAAGTACTTCAACAATGAGGACTTCGAGGCCGGCCGCTACGACGCCAGCCTCGACCGCTACCGCAAGGCCGCTGTCAAGAGCCAGCGCACACTGAGCATGCTCACTATGGGTCAGCAGGTGCTTGTGACCGGCAGTCTCGTGCTCATGCTCTGGCACACGACTTCCGGCGTTGTTGAAGGTCGTATGACGCTGGGTGACCTGGTAATGGTCAACGCCTTCATGATTCAGCTCTACATCCCACTGAGCTTCCTGGGAGTGGTCTACAGGGAAATGAAGCAAAGCCTGACTGATGTAGAAAAGATGTTCATTCTGATGAATGAGAGACGCGAAGTGCTCGATTCCCCTGACGCGCAGCCGCTGGCCGGCGTGGATGCCACGGTGCGCTTCGAGGACGTGAGCTTCGCCTATGAGCCCGCGCGGCCCATCCTGAAGCACGTGAGCTTCGAGATCCCGGCCGGCAAGACGGTGGCCGTGGTCGGCCCCTCGGGCTCGGGCAAGTCGACGCTCGCGCGGCTGCTCTACCGCTTCTACGACGTGCAGCAGGGCCGCATCACCATCGGCGGCGAGGACATCCGCGAGGTGACGCAGTCAAGCGTGCGCAAGGCCATCGGCATCGTTCCGCAAGACACGGTGCTGTTCAACGACACCGTCGAATACAACATCGCCTACGGTCGCCCCGGCGCCACGCGCGAAGAGGTGGAAGCCGCCGCCCGTGCTGCGCGCATCCACGACTTCATCTTGGCCACGCCCAAGGGCTACGAAACGACCGTGGGCGAGCGCGGACTGAAGCTCTCGGGTGGCGAGAAGCAGCGCGTGGCCATCGCGCGCACGCTGCTGAAGAACCCGCCGATCGTGATCTTCGACGAGGCCACCTCGGCACTCGACTCGGCCAACGAGCGCGCCATCCAGTCGGAGCTCAAGAGCGCCGCGCAGGACAAGACCACGCTGGTCATCGCGCACCGGCTGTCGACGGTGGTCGACGCGCACGAGATCCTGGTGCTGGAGTCGGGCGTGATCGTCGAGCGCGGCACCCATGCCGAATTGCTCGCCAAACAAGGGTGCTACGCGCAAATGTGGCGGTTGCAGAAGATCGAAGATTCCGAATAGGCAGCCAGTGCCCGGCCTCGCTCGGCAGGATCAAATCGCTCGACCCAAGGTCGTCTTTGAATTCATACCTACCTGGAACGCAAACCCATGGACCTGACAAAGTTGTTTTCGCTCAAGGGCCGCACGGCGCTCATCACCGGAGGATCGCGCGGCATCGGACGGATCATCGCGCAGGCCTACCTGCTTCAGGGGGCTCGGGTCTACATTTCGGCGCGAAGCGCCGAGGGCTGCGACCGCGCCGCGGCCGAACTCTCGGAATACGGAGAGGTGTTCTCGTTACCCGCCGACGTATCGACACTCGACGGTGCGCAAGAGCTCTCAGACCTCTATGCGAAACGCGAGGACTCGCTGGACATCCTCGTCAACAATGCGGGAGCGGCCTGGGGAGCCCCCTTTGACGAGTTTCCCGAAGTCGGATGGGACAAGGTGGTCGACTTGAACCTCAAGACACCTTTCTTCCTGACCCAATGCCTGGCGCCCCTGCTGCGCAAGGCTGTCGCGCAGAACCTGCCGAAAGTGATCAACATCGCCTCGGTTGATGGCATCTCGGTCGGCCCACGGGAAACCTATTCATATGCAGCCAGCAAAGCGGGCCTGATTCAGCTCACGCGCTTGATGGCGTTGAGGCTCGCGCCCGAACGCATCGTCGTGAGCGCCATCGCACCTGGCGCATTCGCCACCGACCTCAACAAAAGTGCACGGGACCATGGTGACGAAGTCGCTGCCTACATTCCTCTGGGCCGCATCGGCGCGCCTGAAGATATTGCCGGCGCGGCTGTTTATCTAGCGTCGCGTGCTGGTGACTATGTGGTCGGCTCGACGCTGATTGTTGACGGCGGGGCCACACACGCAAGGTGAGATGGCGGGCTGCTTGGCCCTTATCGGAACGGCTTCGCGAGCAGATCGGGGCCGCGGAACTCCCCTGCGCAACCGCAAGACGGCCAAGCCTGCGGCCGCCGCCCTCGGCGATGCGTCTTACGCACGCTCTTGCTTCGTACGGGTGCATCCAACAAGAAACCATCACACCGTTTCTCGCTGAGGCAGTGTGTCCGGAGGATTCGGCGACAAGAAGCGGCTGCGCGGTTCGCGGAAGGGATTGTCAGAGACCGCCTGCGGTGTCTTCGAGGTCGGCGGTGCAGCGCGACGGTTGCCCTGCCAGCGTACGCGAGACGGGCGCTGAACGAGTTCAGACGGCCGACCTCGACGCGCAGTGCTGAGTATCCAGCAAAGCCTCTGGGCCCGCAGCAGCGATGCTCGATGGAGTCCAACATGAATTTGCCCTGCACCAAATTGGATTGGCCGCTCGTGTTCAGCGGTAGGTCGGCGTCAAGGCCAAGACAAATCGCGAAAAAAGAAATTACGTTTCATTAAAAAATGAAATCTTTTTATTTCTTCGATCAAATCAAATCATCCATTTTTATTAAACAAAAACGTTCACATTGCACCCTCATCCACATTGTGCTGGAATGTCACATCTATTTTCAGTTACACCAATTTCCTCCCAGATTTAATGGCACAGCGCCGGAATCTGGCAGTCGTTTTTCTTAAAAAACCCATGACCAATCCTTTCGACAACAGTGACGCTTCATTTGTAGTTCTGACCAACGACGAAAACCAGCATTCCATCTGGCCCGACTTCATTGAAATTCCCAAGGGTTGGAAAAAGGTTCACGGCCCTGCTGCCAAGGCCACCTGTCTGGAGTTCGTGGAGAAAAACTGGACCGACATGCGCCCGAAAAGCCTGGCCCAAGCCATGGGCGATCAGGTCAGGTAGCCACAGCGCTGCACCTCGGCTCTTTCCCAAAAAGCTGTGCGGCTCTCCGTCCGGCGCGCCCGAGGTGCGCAGCCGGTCCGGATCGTTTGGCTTTCCCGAAACGTTAGTCAACAGGACCCAACATGGTGTCGACCCCTGCAGATGGCTGGCCGTTGTCCTTCGCGCAGCTTGGACTCTGGTTCGAGCGACAGTTTTATCCGAGCCATCCCTCCCACAATGTCGGCGAATACATCGAGATTGCCGGCGCACTGAATGCAGAACTGTTCCTGCGGTGCCTGCGCACGGTGGCCGGGGAGGCCCAGGTGCTGGGCACTACGTTCATCGAAACAGACACGGCGCCGCGGCAGGCCATCGGCAGGAAACCCGGCGATCAATGCGTCAGCTTCATCGACTTGAGCAACGACGCCGATCCACATCGATCGATGCTCGACACGATCGCGCGGAAGATGGAGGCCTCGCTCTCGCCGACCGATCCCGAGCTTTTTTCCTTCTCTCTGTTCAAGCTCTCCGCCGACCGGTTCGCCTGGCATCACCTCTACCACCACATCGTCATCGACGGCTTTGGTTACTCGCTCATCGCGCGCCGGGTTGCAGAGCTCTACACGGCGGCGATCGAGGCGCGCACCGCGCCACGCGCATGGTTCGAGCCGCTGGGCCAGTTGCTGGACGTCGAGCAGACCTACCTGTCCTCGGACGCGTTCAACTCGGACCGCGATTTCTGGCATGGTTACCTCGAGAAACTCCCTGCACCGACCCGCTTCGGGGATGGCACGCGAAGCTTTTCGCGCCTGCCGATCCGAAGCAGCTGCCGAATGGAGGGGTCCGCGCTCGAGGGCCTTGAGGAACTGGCCAGGTTGGCCGAGACCTCTCTCTCGCGCACACTGATCGCGGCCGTGGCCGGCTACCTGTTTCGCACCACGGGTGTCCGGGACCTGTCGATCGCGCTCCCGGTGTCCGGGAGATCCGCTGAGACGCGGGCGATTCCGTGCATGATGTCGAACACCCTGCCGTTGCACCTGTCGATTGCTCCAGAGATGACCATGCGGGACATCGTCGGAATTGTCGACAGCGAAATCCGCACGGTGCTCGCGCACCAACGGTATCCTGCATCGCGCCTGTACCTGGATGCCAAGCGGATCAGAGGCTATGGCAGCGACTTCGGGCCCGTGATCAATGTGATGCCGTTCAAGGAAGGCATCTCCTTCGGCGGCCTGCCATCCAAGTCGTTCAACACCTCCGCCCGCACGGCGGCCGACATCTCGTTTTCGTTCTTCATCGGCGAAGACAGCAGCGCCGACGTCTACTGCACGGCGAACGCGTCCGCCTATTCGCTGGCGAACGTGCAGGCTCACCAGGAACGGCTGCGGCGCTTCATCGAGTCAAGCCTGGCCCGCCCGGAGATTCCCGTCGCGAAGCTGGACATTTTGAGCAGCGAGGAACGCCAGCGCGTCCTGACGGACTGGAACGGCGCAGCCCCCGGCTCATTCCCCGACACGCTGGCGGCCCTGTTCGAGCGGCAGGTCACAGCAACCCCGCATGCGCGGGCCATCTCGTTCGAAGCAATCGACCTCTCGTACCAGGAATTGAATCAGCGGGCGAATCAGCTGGCTCGCTATCTGAGCTCACAAGGCATCGGCCCGGACAGCATCGTGGCGCTGGCACTGCCACGCTCTCCCGAACTGGTGGTCAGTCTTCTCGCCGTCCTCAAGGCAGGGGCAGCATACCTCGCGCTCGACCTCGACTACCCGGTGGATCGCCTGCGGTTCATGCTCGAGGACGCAAGGCCGCGCTGCGTCATCTCGAAATCCAACGTTTCCCATCTCCTCGCGGACCTAGAGACGCTCGGCGTGCGTCTGGACGAACCCTCGCTAAGCGCAAAGCTCTCGGAGCTGCCGGCGACCGATCTGACCGACGCGCAGCGCACGCGCGCGCCGAGCCCGCTCGATCTTGCGTACGTGCTCTACACCTCGGGCTCCACGGGTCGCCCCAAGGGCGTGGCTGGAACCGCAAGAACACTGCTCAATAGGCTGCGATGGGACGTGCAGCAGGCCGACGAAGAAACGGTGTACGCCCAGAGGACGACCCACAATTTCATCGACTTCGTTTGGGAAGTGCTGATGCCGCTCGTCGGCGGACATCGCCTCGTGGTCGTGCCGCCGCAGCTCAGCAAGGACATCGACGGATTGATCACGCTGCTGGCCGCCGAGAAGGTGACCCGGATCGTCCTGGTCCCGTCTCTGCTGGAAGCGATGCTCGAGGACGAGTTCAAGGTGGGCGCCCGGCTGCCGCATCTTCAGTACTGGTCCTGCGGCGGGGAAGCGTTGACGCCAGTGCTGGCCGAGCGTTTCAAGAAGGTGCTGCCGCGGGCCCTGCTGATCAACCTGTACGGTACTTCCGAATTTTGGGACGCAGCCGGCTGGGTCAACCAGAGTTTCGAGGGCCACGGCCAGCCCAGCGTGCCGATCGGCACGCCCCTGCCGGGCGTGCAGGTCTATGTGCTGGACGCCCTGCTTCAACCGGTCCCGCCGGGCGCCGTGGGCGAACTCTTCGTCGCCGGCGCCGGGCTTGCGCGAGGCTACCTCGGTCGCCCAGCGCTGACCGCCGAACGCTTCGTGGCGAATCCCTTCGGGGCACCCGGCGAACGGATGTACCGCACAGGCGATCTGGCACGCTGGAGTGAAGGAGGCGTGCTCGGCTATCTGGGCCGGGTCGATCACCAGATCAAGCTGCGTGGTTTCCGGGTCGAACCCGGCGAAGTCGAGGCGCAGTTGATCAAGCACCCCCTGATCAAGCAGGCCGCCGTGGTCGCGCGGGATGACTCGACGGCCGGCAAGCGCCTTGTCGCCTATCTCGTCGCGGACGAGGCGGCGCTGCCCGAGCGCTCGCGCGCCCCGGGCTTCGGTCTTTTCTACTTCGCAGAGGCAAATCAGGATCAGGAGGGCGAGCAGCTCTACCGGCTGTATGTGGAGGGCGCGAAGTTCGCGGACCGCAACGGCTTCGCGGCCATCTGGACACCCGAGCGGCACTTCACCCAGGTGGCGGCCGCGTTTCCCAATCCGTCCGTGCTGAGTTCGGCCCTTGCCATGGTCACCCAGAACGTGCAACTCCGCGCAGGCAGTGTCGTGCTGCCGCTGCACCATCCGTTGCGGGTGGCGGAGGAATGGTCGGTGGTCGACCATCTCTCCGGTGGACGCGTCGGCGTCGCGTTCGCTTCAGGGTGGGTGCCCGAGGACTTCGTGCTGGCGCCGGATCATTTCGCCGATCGGTACCAGGTGATGCTCGATGGGGTCGCTCAGGTGCGCGAACTCTGGCGCGGCGGCGCGATGGCCGCGCGCAACGGTGCGGGCCACACATCCCAGGTCCGCCTGCAACCGAAGCCCATCCAGCCGGAGCTGCCGGTGTGGATCACAGCCACCCGAAGCCCCGCTACCTTCGAGGCGGCCGGTCGGATCGGCGCGAACGTGCTAACAGCGCTGCTGAGCCTCACCATTCCAGAGCTGACCGAGAACATCCGGATCTACCGCGACGCGCTGCGTGCCAACGGGCACGATCCGGACACCCACAAGGTGACCCTCATGCTGCACACCTTCGTCGGTCCAGACGATGAGGCGGCGCGGCAGTTGGCCCATGAGCCGATGGTTCAGTATTTCCGGGCGCACACGGAACTGCGCAAGAGCGTGTTCAAGGAACTCGAAGGCAACATCCCGAACCAAGCGGTGGGGGAGGTCGAGGCGGACAAGCTCATCGCACTCGCGGTGCGCCGCTACTTCGGCAGCTCCTCGCTCATCGGCGGCCCCGAGAGCTGCCTGGAATTGGTGCGCAAGCTGGAGAAGGTCGGGGTCGACGAGTTTGCCTGCCTGATCGATTTCGGCATCGCGACCGACACGGTCCTCGACAACCTGGCGAACCTGGCCACAGTGATGAAGCGATCGCGCACGGGCTCGCCGCCCGACGCGGCCCAGGTGCAGGGTCAACTCGCCGCGCTGCTGCCCGATCACATGGTGCCTGCGCACTACGTCTGGCTGAACGCACTCCCCTTGACGCCCAACGGCAAGATCGATCGCAAGGCCTTGCCGGCTCCCTCGATGACAGTGCCCTTGGCGGTGCGCGCTCCCGGCACACCGCAAGAAGAGGTGTTGGCAGCACTCTTCGCGGAGATTCTCGGGATCTCGCAAGTCGGGACTGACGAGAGTTTCTTCGATTTGGGTGGCCATTCGCTGCTGGCGACACGGCTGATCAATCGCATCCGGACCCAGATGGGCGTCGAGATCGACATCCACACGCTGTTCGAAGCTTCGAACGTGAGTCAGCTGGCGCAAAGGATCAGCACTGCGCCCAAGGCCCGGACGGCGCTACGCCCCACCCGCCGCAGCAACCTCGTGCCGCAACCCACCGTGCGCTACGACAACAGTCTCTGACAGGCGTGTATCCGCGTCGGTGTGGTGCATGCGCGCCGCACCCGCCTGCGATCGTCGCCTCGCCCTCAATCCTCGTGGGCGACCCGGTCGTGACAACCATCATCCAGTACTGGACCTCCCATGATTCCCCTGTCCTTTGCGCAACGACGGCTGTGGTTCCTCTATCAGATCGATGGCCCGACATCCACCTACAACGTCCCGACGGTGGTGCGGCTCGAAGGGCGCATGGACGAGCAGGCGCTGGAGAAGGCGCTGGCCGATCTGGTGGATCGTCACGAAAGCCTGCGCACCATCTTCTCGAACGCGGATCAGTCGCCGCAGCAGCGCATCCTGACTCCTGAAGAGGCGCGCCCCTTCCTGAAGATCGAAGCGGCATCGGACGCGACACTTGCGCAGCAGATCGCGCATGCTTCGGCCCACCGCTTCAAGCTGGACAGCGAGATCCCGTTCGGCGCGTGGCTCTTCCGGCTCAGCCCGACTCACCACACGTTGCTGCTGCTGTGCCATCACATCGCCTGCGACGGTTGGTCGTGGGCACCGCTGGCCCGCGACCTGTCGCAGGCCTACGGTGCACGAGTGCAAGGTACCTCGCCGACGTGGGCCCCGCTGCCTGTGCAGTATGCCGACTACACGTTCTGGCAGCAGGAGTTGCTGGGCAGCGAAGCAGACCCGGACAGCCTCATCTCGAAGCAACTCGGCCATTGGCAGAACGCCTTGGCAGGTTTGCCGGAGCAGCTTGAACTCCCGACGGACCGGCCACGCCCCCCAGTGTCGAGCTACCGCGGGGAGGACGTCGCCTTCAGGCTCGATGCCGAAGTCCACCAGGGGCTGTTGAATCTCGCTCGCCAGGACCAAGCCAGCCTGTTCATGGTGCTGCAGGCCGCATTGGCCTTGCTACTCACCCGCCTGGGCGCGGGCACCGACATCCCGCTGGGCAGCCCGATCGCTGGGCGCACGGACGAAGCCCTGGACGATCTCGTGGGCTTCTTCCTCAACACGCTCGTACTGCGCACCGACACTTCGGGCAACCCCAGCTTCCGCGCGCTGCTTGCGCGCGTGCGCAAGACCAATCTCGCTGCGTACGCACATCAGGACCTGCCGTTCGAGCGCCTGGTGGAGGTGCTCAACCCTGTGCGTTCCATGGCGCGCCATCCTCTTTTTCAGGTGGCACTCGTGCTGCAGAACAATACGCGCGCGAACTTTGCCTTGCCGGGGCTTACCACCATCAGCGCCCAGTCGCTGGATTCGATGGCTGCAACGTTCGACCTGTCGTTCGAACTGCGCGAGCAGCGTGGCACGGATGGAACGGCGCAGGGCCTATCAGGCCGCGTCGGCTTCGCCACCGACCTGTACGACCGCTCGACCGTCGAGCAGCTCGTCGCACGCCTGCAGCGCGTGCTCGAAGCCATCGCCGCCGACCCCTCCCAGCCCATCGGCCAGATCGAGATCATGGCCCCCGAGGAGCGCTCCCAGGTCCTCCTGGGCTTCAACGACACCGCGCAGCCCACGCCCGAGCTCGCCGAGGCCACCCTGCCCGCG